>VTLG01007982.1_pt1 | contig 20105 bp, 26 predicted proteins | sample 4694571 | NCBI WGS metagenome assembly VTLG01 (sample SAMN12604809, study PRJNA352737) | marine metagenome | biome: ENVO:00000447; feature: ENVO:00000209|ENVO:00000569|ENVO:01000036; material: ENVO:00002151; isolation source: viral sequences binned using virsorter ... | reverse complement strand
TTAGCTGCTTTTTTACCAGTGACTTCGGCATAACCACGCTGTTGGAAATACTTACAACCAGGGACAGCCAACACAGCGGTAGGACCGCTTGATGACTTGTCATTTGTGTCGTCGTCGTTTGTATCAATATTTTTATACCAACCGTTTAGAGGCTCTGCCCAGTTTCCTGGATAGATTTTCTTAGAAGACAAATAAGCCATTTATTTCTCCAATGTATTTTTTCTAGTTAATAATCTATGATTTAAGCGTCAGCTACGAAGCTAAATCCTGTTGTTACAAAGTCCTTATTAAGGGCTTCGAAACCAGCGTACAACTGCCAAATCAAGATGATAAATCTTGAGAAGTCATCGTTGTTATTGATAAGAACCTGTGCATTAGGTCCACCAATTCCAACACCAATTGCTTGAGGTCCAAAGAAGTATCCTTGAGCAACTTCTCTTGAAGAATAAGCACCACCACCGTTATAGGAAGAAGTAACATTCTTAGTTGGGAAGTTTGTAGACTCGAAGAACTTAACACCTTCAAACTGTACGCCTGTTGGCATTACAGGTTCACCAGCAAGGAAGTAAGCTTGTCCAGCTTGTGGTCCCTGATAGAAACTTGTGTTGTTAGGAATCATGGGGTTGCCCATGTACATTCCTTGTCCAGGAGCACCTGCATAACGAGCGATTTCTCTGAAGTCAGAGTCACGACGTAGATGCATCATGAATGTTGGGTCACATATGCAACGATATAAACCGTCTGCATAAGTAGGAACATTACGCTTACGTAAATCCTTAACAACAGTCAATAAGTCAGTTTTAACTGAGAACTGCTGCTTATCATTTGTAATTTCAGTAGCAGTGTAAGAAATACGTCCAGAAGAATCCTTAGTTTTTCCATCTGCGAAATAATATCCACCTTGGCTAGTAGAAGCAGCACCATTGGCTTCTGCTTTAGCTAGTTCGTCAATGAATACTCTATCTCTCCAACGTCTGTAGTCATCGAGCAGGGTAAGTGAACCAATGCTCTGATGGAACATATTAAGGTTCCCTGTGTCAAGTAGCAGACGCTGAGCTGTTACAAGAGTTTCTCTTGCAATCTTGAAAGTACTTGATTGTGTAGCATCACCAGGATCTGCAGGACCTGTGTACTCTTTAAGTACAACAAGAACCTTTTCCTTTGTGATGTTACGGCTATTGGCAGTACCAATAGTTTGATCAGCTACACGCTCACGGCTGTCCTTTGTACCAGGAGATCCCCAGAACTTGTAACGATCCAATTGAACAGTTTGTCCTGGCTGACGAGTGAAGTCGTGTACCACTACTGGTTCGACTGCCATCTCTGCGATATAGCCTGGATGGGGTCTATATAGTTCTGCCCCTAAGATTTTTGGAAAATCGTTATCAATAAACACTTGTTTTTATTCCTCCAATGTCTGAAGTTTTTTATTACGGGTGAAAGAGTCAGACATGAGCATGCCTTATCTAACTTTTTATTTTAACAGTGAGTAATTTATTACTTATTAGTAAACTACTAACACAGAAGTTTGTGCTAGTAGTTAATAAGAATTACTCCATTACAAATAACTTATTTTGTACTGTTTGAGGCGCAGCCTGATTCAGTACTTTCCAAGCATTTGCAGGATCTCTTGCCATTTGCTCGTTAAAGCTACCCCAGAAGTTTTCTGGCTGCTGTGGTGCAGCTGCTGCTGGAGGTGCTGGCATTGCAGGAGGTTGACCAGCTTGTGGTTGTTGTGCAACAGGCTGGGTTGGATAACCTTTAGTAGCTAATTGTTGCTCATTCTCATATACAGGATGAGGTCCTTCTGGTCCGAAGAACTTCAAAGTGTAATCACTAAGAGTATCAGGATTAGTAAGAATTTCGTTATAAGCTAAATTCTCTTGATGCTCTTGAACAGCGAAATTTGCATAACCTTTAATATTTTCTGTTGCTCTGTTTCCCCATGAAACAGCACTATCGAGCATTCCTTCTAGATTTACTGCGTACTGGTTTAGTATTGCTGGTGCCTCGATTCCGAATGCGTCCATCACCTGGTAACTTTCCTGACTCATTCCTACCTGCTGTGCTATTCCTACCAGCTCCTCCGATGAGAGATTCGAAGAGGTTGGGGAAGAGTTGGGCAATGAGGTCTGGTTGGCTGGCAAGGTCTGCGGAGCCGATTGTGGTGTAACCTGGTTGCTGGGTTGTCCGTAGTTGGCCTGGGTATATTGTGTCGCTGGCTGCGATTGTTGACCCTGGAACGGGGATTGGACTGGTGCGCTCAGCACTCCTACCACTTTGTTGAATGCCGTCTCCCATGGGTTGCCCTGTGGGGCTTCCGCTGGTTGGGATTGGGGGGCGAACTGAGTAGGGGTTGACTGGAAGCTGGGGGTTCCCTGGGGAACTGCCTGGGGGTAACTTGTACCCACTTGATAAGGCACTGGTGCTGTCTGAACCGCCTGTGGAGCTGCTGCTGCTGGAGCTGCCGCCACGTAGCTGTTCGGAGCGACGGCTGCTGGTGCTTGGCTCGTCGGTGGGGTCGATTGGACGGTAGCGGCCTGCATAACTCATCTCCTTTTGTAACGCCTCTAGTGTTCGATACAGATATGGTGTCAGATCGAGACGGGGATCTGCTGCCATAGGTAAATCGGGTGATTGAGGGTGAGGAGTCTGCATCATTCCCCCCACTAATTTTGCAAATTGAGAGTATGCACTCTGCAATTCATTAACCATCCTGAATGGGAAGCCCGATAACATGGCAGCCCTTTCTTCATCCGTCTTGGACGGAAAGAGATATTTCAGTGCTTCTATGCTATCTACCCCTAATTCTTGTAGGTTTCTTACAACAATTGAATTGTTTAAAGTGTCTTGGGTTGAGTCCTCATAGACTGGCCCCATCCATCTCCATTGAATAGTTACATCACCATCAGGAATTAAACCTATAACTCCTGGTGGTATCTGTTGAGTTTGGAGACAAGCCAGCATTAATTGCTTGACTTGATCTTCAAACATACCCATTGCATCTTCATATGCATTTCTATCTTCATCTGTAGCTATTTCAGGAAGGTCTAATGGTTTTTCTAAACCAGCTGCTGCTGCTAATGTTTCACGGAACATTCTTTCTTCTTGAAAAATAATTAATTCAAAACATCTAGATAATCCATAGTCATAAATTGATCTTGCTTTCTTTTTAGAAGTTGCTGCAACACGTCCAAATAATGATTTATATTCTGTAGCTGTTACACCTGCAGATATAGATAATTCATCTACACCACCTAAAGCAGTACGTATTTCTTCTCTGTATTGACGAGAAAAAGCATTTTGATCTCCAGTAATTGCATCAGGAACAATATAACCAACACGATCATTTGGTTCTAAGTTTGCAATAACTCTAGGAACTCTTATTTGTCCATCAACACCACGGGAAACAGGATCAGATTTATAGCGTGATTGACTTAAAGCTCCAACACCAACAAAACCTGAATTAGCTGCAATAGAAGGACGTTGTACACTTGCTTCTCCTGATTCCATTAGATCAGTCTTAGGTCTTGATGAAAGCAAAGTTGGATTACCAAAGAAAGTTACATTCTTTCTCATGGTTTGCATAATTTCATCATGCGTACAAATGTGATTTGCTAAAGCATCAAATTCACCTGATCCTTCATGTGCAAAACCTTTTGGATTATTAAATATCTCTACACAAGGAATAAAACCTAATGTATTTTTAAATTCTTTTTTCTTTCCAGGCATTGCTGGATATGGTGCATCAAACTTTATTTCATGTTCAGAATGAGTTTCTTCTATTGTTTTTCTTTTAATGGATAAACGAATATAACGTTTTTTACTATGATGATCTTGCTTTTGACCAGTTAATGTTGAATCTGCAATAGCTTGTTCAGCACCATGTTGTTTTCTAACTTTATAGTTATAAATAATTACTACTTCATCCATTTCTCCATCAGGATTGTAGTAAGTTCTATATTCATGTTGTCTGAAATAATATAAACGATAATTGTTATTAGTTGGACGAATATAAAATAAACCTTGTCCATCACATAAAAAATAATCCCAAATAGAATCTAATCGTGATTCAAGTTGATTATATTTAATTACTCGATCTAAAAAATCTTTTCTTTGATTACCAAAGTTATCTTGAGCAGGGAAAAATTCAACTCCTTGTCTAATCCCAAATAGCTTCATCTGAGCTAAATGCGAAGCTACTATTCCTGTATCAATAGATGCTCCTCCATCTCTCTCAAGATAAGAGTCAATTATTTCTTTAAGACGGGCTTTTGCATCAGTAGCCATTAATCTTTTGCCTCTTTCCTTTTGTTAATTTTAGCAGCTTTGCTTTTTTTCTTAAGATACAACCAATTTTTAAAGAATAGTAATTCTTCTTTTGAAAATAATTTTGTTTTTTTAAGTGCTTGTTTAACAAGTTTTTTTGTCTTTATCAAACCCAAGGTCCACCCTGATTACCAGTTGGTATTGATGATCCTAGAAGACCATATTGTATTGCTTGTTGTACTCTTTGATCATTAGGATTTAATCCAGCTTGATTACCTATTGGAAAAGCAGTTCCACTTTGAGGCATTGCTGTTGGTAAATTACTTGATTTATTCTGTTTCATTCCTTCTAATATTCGTTTTAATTCCTCACCACTTGGTTCACCCCAACCTGTTCCAAAAGGTTGACCTGTTCTTCTAAATTGTTCTTCTCTTGCATTCTGTAAACCTCCAGCATTGACATTTCCTCCTGGAGTTAAATTAGGATTCATATGATGAGCTACTGGTCCTAATCCTTGTTGTCCACCATATCCAAGATTAATGTGATTAATAGAACTGTCAGCCCATCCTGCGTCATTACCTAATCCTGTTGGCAATGCTCCTTTTATAGTTCCTCTCATCTTTATATAGAATAGATACTTCTATTTTACTCTTCTTGTACTTTATATCCTTTAGGGTCATTTAATTTGGTCAAAACAATTCCAATACCTTTAATGTCCCATTCCAAATGGTCTCCTCTTTGCCATTGTAATTCGTCTGTTATTTCAGGAGGAAAACTAATACATAAGTCACCAAAAACATTATCATCTAATTCCAGTATGTAAGTCATTTTTCTATTAGCTTTTCCATTAGCTTATCAAGCTTATTATGAATTGCTCTAAAGTGATCGTTCATATCTTGTAATTCCCGAACAAAATCTACTTTTAAAACATACTCCAAAGGCATTCTATTTACATGTTCTTCCAATGCATTAATCCTCATTCTTTGATTTTCTAAATTTTGAATAGAATCTTTTAAGCGTTCTTTATGACGTTCTAAAACTTTACTAGCAATCCAACCTCCTCCTGTTATAGAAGAGATAACAGCTGTTAATGCAAGTGTCAGAAAGTCTGGTCCCATATCTTTATTCTAAATCAATAATCTAATTGTAAAGAGCCTTTTTTCATTAATCCTGTAACTAACCAAACTAAAGCATCAACACAATCGTCATGTCCACTCACACCAAAGTTAGTTAATTCTTCAAACATATTTGTAAAATTTCTATAGCGGTTAAATATTATTTTTCTATCTTCAAACATACCCATAATTCCACGGAATCTAGCTAATTTATCACCTCTAAAACCTTTAACAGGATGCCAAATTAGATTATATAAACTTTCATTTTGTAAACAAATACGTTTAAAGTCTGCTTCTAAAGATGCTTGATATTGAACAGCTTCAGACCATACATCACATGTTGAGTGAGTTGGATAATAATTACCACTTTGATCAACTCCTATGATTGACCAATCATTTAACAACTCTTTTAACGCATCTAGTTTTTCTAAATTACCCATTACTCGTATTCGTCTGTAATCAATGATATGTATTCGATCTTCGATCCTCCCCCCTAGCACCATTACTGTATAGTCATTCTTTTCTCTTATTCCCGCTGACAGGTCTACCCCCACTCCTAACGTATCAAATTCGGTTGATATTTCTGCTTTAACGATCAGTTCAGGCGCAAGCGATAATTCGTTCTGTCGCACGACTTGATTCATATACTGAAAGGAGAAGGCAATCGGAGATTGCCGTTTTTTTTCTTTTAAATATTCCAGTGACCACATTTCAGGCCAATATGACTCTTCGTCACCTGTTATAGGATTATTTTGTATAGCAGAGAGAACGATTTGTATCCAATTATTTTGTTCATTAAAGGTGGTGGAATGAATATCGTCATGCCTAAAGCGAGTTCCAAGACAAATAGCCCGACCCCCTTCAAACATAGTAGGAGCGATAACTGCATTCCAATTTTCCTGCATTGTTTTACGAATATCAGGATTAGCGATATCAGCAGCTGATTTTATAGCGTCATCAATCATGACAAGATGAGAACGCTTAGAAGTAACAGAACCCTTTAGTCCCGCAGCACAAAGAGTAAATTGTTCTTCACCAGTAGTATCTATACCTGCAAATTTATGATCAATCGACCAGTATTCATTACTTGTGACATTTTTAAGTAGACGTACTTTAGGAAAAACTTCTTGGTATCGTTTACTTTCAATAATACGTTTAATTGTTGCTGATTTAGATCTAGCAATATCAACGGTATAAGAGAGATAAAGGACTTGTAAAGGTTTACCAGCTTGTGTATGAATACCAATAGCCCATGCAGTTAACAAACCAAGAACAGTTGATTTAGCAGAACCACGAGGAGCAAGAAGATCTATATTTGGTCCAGCAATTTTTATTAAACAACTACTATCTTCATTGGTAACAAATTTTCTATTCCATTCTTTATGGTGATAAGCAGGAGGTTTATCAGCTACATAATCACAAAAATATCCAAAATCATCTCTAGCTTTAGCTAATGATTCTAAATTCTTAGGTTTTTTAATTTGTTGATTACGTGCTGCAGCCTTCGCATTACGTCTATAAGCAAGATGAGTATAAGAAGGCACAATAAGTTATCAAACTATTACTTTAATAATAACTAATGATTGCAACCGCAGTCTGAATTACTTTTCTTTTTCTTCTGGCTTATTTTTTTTTTGCTCTTGATATTTACGTGCTTTATCTAGAGCAGCTTTACGTTTTTCTTTATCATTCATTTCAGAACCATCTTGTTTTTTAGCTTCTTTCTTTTTTAAATATTCAAGAAGTTGTGGAGGAAGTTTACCTTTAGCCATTTTATTTTTTACTTGCGTTCTGTATTTTTAAAAGTTCTTCATAGAGTTTTTTAAAGTCTCTATTATCTCCTTGACCCTCTTCATTGATAGTTCCTCTAGCAGAAGAACCAGGGCCAAAAGATACTCCTCTTGATTGACCAAAAAGATTAGTTTCTCCTTGACCTGCAACTTGTGATTGATTTTTATAATTATTCCATTTATTTATTGTTTCTGTCTTAGGATTTGGTGCCCAACTTCTTCTTTCATTATCCCAAATAGCATCATCTCCATATGGATTGGGAGCACCTAATACACCTCCAACGCTACCAGCAATATTTTGGAATTTTTGAGGTTTTTTCATTTCATTTTCTCTTCTTTTTTCTCTCATTTGTCTTCTGTAATAATCTTCTCTTGCTTCTTCTTTGTTTCTTCTTATACCTTTCCTACGTGCTCTTTCATTAATAGCTTGATCTCTTTTACCTCGTGCAAATTCATCTAAATCTATAGGTTGAAAACTAGCTCTGTCTTCTAAACCTTTTTTAATTCTTTTTCTAGCTTCATCACTTCTAGATCTACGATCCCAATATTTTGCTTTTTCTTCTGTAGTTTTTTGTCTATCAATCATAGTTTTCATCGTTCTATGCATCGCACCCATGATCTATAACCTTAAATATTTATATAATCCATTTTAACTTTAGTTATTCTTCTAATTGCATCCTTGCCCAAACACTCATTGTTGCTTCTTCTAAAGGTATTTCAATTGGATCATCTTTAAAAATAAACATTAATTCTCTAATAGCTCGATCTGCACCAGCCATTAATAAACCTTTTCTATCTTTACTATTAGTAAACTTTTCAACTAGATCTATATGTCCACGTACTTCTTTTTGCATAGATGCTACACGAGCAACACCTGCATCACGTTTAACTAAACCTGTTTCAACATCAGCTCGTAATTTACGAATATCCTCTTGCATTGCGTCAATCTCATACAAGAGTTTTTTACGATGATCTGGTTTAGGATGATTTTCTTTTATCCAAAGATCACACGCAGTAATAGATCCCCGATAACCAAGGAATCGGGAATATAAATATATTTCAATGACTGAATAATTATCAGATGAAAAGGAACAGAAAGACTCTTGAGTTGATGAATCTAAATCATCAACCCATGACTCAAATAACTCAATATCTATAAGCTCGTTGGGCCTGATTGTAGTCTCTTTCTTCGTCTTTTGCTCTAAACTCTTGTTCTTGTTTAGCAGACGTTCTTTGTTCGGTTCCTTTTTTACCGATAGTTTTTCTATCTTGCTCACCAGCATCCTCCATTTTCTTTTTGGAAAAATCGTAGGCGACACCAGCGGCCTGTCTATATTTGTCTAAATCAAACCAGTCATCGACATCAGTTTGACCTTCGGGAACGCTACGTGTCATGACGAATAAATCCTATAAGAAAATTAGAAGTTGTTCATCATGTTTGCTAGACCAGCCGCAAATGTATCACGACGACCTTCTACAGACTTCTGACGCTGTTGTCTACCTTTAGAAGCTTCAAGACGGTTTAAGAGATCTTCGAATTTAGTAATATCGAAATAATCATCTCCACCTGGATTAGTACCTGAATTACTCATTTCAAAACTTTTTTGAACTTAAAATAATTTTAGCAGTAATGTATCTTTTAAGAGAAATTAAATGCATTAATTACGCTCTGATACATATCACCTGCCTTACTGATTTTTGTAATTTCTTTTTGACCTTCAACCTTAAGTTCAGCAATATTTTTATTAATATCTCCTTGTAAAGCTGTTAAGCCTGAGTCGAAAATATAATTACGAGTTTGTCTAATATTATTTAATTGTTCATCAATTTCTCCAGGAGTTCCTGTAAAGGAATCACCGAAATCAGGTAAAGTTACTCCTGTTCTCTTTTCCATATCTTCGCCATAACTTGGCAATAGAGTTTTATCGAAACTAAACTTACGTTTTCCTGTTCTCTTACCTTCATCATCTCTTAATTCTTTTCCAAATTGAGTATCATAGTAATTAGCTAAATAACTTTGTTGGAATTTGTCTTGATATTCTGAACCACTAGTTAATGAAGATTTAAGACTATCAATATCTTTATAGTAACCAGTATCAAAACGTTGTCTTGCTGTAGATAATTCCTCTGAAGTTACATCTCTTCCTAAAAGTTCTTGATAAGCAGCTTCAACTCCTGTATCTCTTCTTCTTCCTAATAAACCACGATCTTTTTCTCCTGTTATAGGATCAATTTCACCTGTTCCTGTATAAAACTTTTGTAGTTGAGATTGAGCAGTTGTAGGAGTCCAGTTTTGCCACTCTTCAGGCGTTGTATAAGTAGGAGGATCATCAAATGTAATACCTTCTTTTTGTTCATCCGTCCAGTCCCTTCTAGGGTCTTTTCCTGGAGATATAATTGTATTTGCTTGTAAATTATAATCTTTTGCAAAATCACTTAATTTATTTGTTGCATCATTAAAACTAATTAATCCTGCTGCTAATTGATCTTGTACACCTTGTTTATAACCTGCCCAATTCTGTCTACCACTAGCTTGTTCTGCTTTTTTCTTTTGATAGGTAATATTATCATCTTGCCAATCTCTATAAGCTAAATTTCTTTCTTGTCTTTGTTGATCTTTTAAATAATCTTGGAAAGTTGTATCTTTTTCTTCTTTAGGATAATGAATAGTAGTATTTCCTTTGTTATGTGAAAGAACTCCTTCACAGATATAAGTATGAGCTTCATCAACTTTAATAACTACAACTTTTCCATCATCTATTTTTTTTGCATCAATGAATTCAATATCATCATCTAGTTGTAAAACTTTTTGTCCTTTAACTAAATCTTTTGCTTCAATCCAAGCTTTTTGCTGACTTAAATAGAATTTATGTGTAGGTGAACAATGAAATGTTTTACCTTCAAAAGTAAGACATAAAACTTCTGAATCTATTATTTCAATATAAGTAACTTCATGTATATCTCTTTCTAAACTATGTTCATGAAGAGTATCAAGTTTATCTCCTACTTTTAAATCTCCTGCTGCTTTTGAAGAGCCATCAGCTAAAAGTATTTGAGAACTAGGTATTGGACATCCCATAATTAACCTCTTCTGATAAAGCTACGTAGCAATGCTTGTGCAGCTTGTTGTCGGCCTGTTGGACCAAATTGATTCATTTTTGGATCATCAAATGCTGCTGCTTTGAAAATCGCTTGTTCTCCCATTAGATTTCTACGATGTGCTCTAGTATCTCTTTCCATACCAAAGTCTCGCATTCTTCTTTTACCTTTTATCTTAGTAGCCATCATTTGATCTCTTAGACCAGCTACTTCATTTGCTATTCCTCTTTGTTCTCTTATTTGTGCTTTTCTATCTTTTCTTCCTAATAAATAACTATTAACGAATTGACCAATCTGACCTAATCTATTTTGCGTATCATATGCTCTTTGTTCACGAGCACTCATTAAGCTCCATTCTCTATTCGTTTGGCCTTCTTTTGCCATCCGATTCATATTACGATTGGAACTCCATATATTGAGTCCAGCCGCACCTAAACCCATAGCCGCTGCTGCGAACATCATTATTGTTTAACCTCCTTCTTATTCATTACTATCACGGCAATATTCATCTTTATAGTTTAATACAGGCAATACTTAGTCTTAAAGGTAATTAAAATAAGAACCTGCTAAAGGACTAAAGTTAAATGCAGTCTGCATACCAGGTTGTTGTTTTGAAGCTAATTGCATTATTCCTAATCCTGTCCTAGTTGATGCATTTAATAAGTTTTGTCCTGTTGCTTGCATACCTGCAGCTATATTATTCAAAGATTGTTTTGCTGTATCTAAACCAAATTTTGTAACAGCTCCTTTTTGTGCAATACCTTCAGCTTTATCCATATATTGAGGAAGATTCATACCTCCTAACCACTCTTTATAAACACCTGCAAAAGTTGGATCTTTTGTTTTATCTTCAGTATCTATATTTATTGGAGGATTTACAGGTGTTTTTGAACGTGTATGCATTGGTCCTGATGTTTCTATTCCTATACTTCCCGTTATAGGATCAATTTTAAAACCACCTTCTGCATATTCGCCTATTCCTTGTGGATATGTACTAAAACCACCCTGTTGTGGTTTCCAGTTCCACGGCATATATCTATTATTTAAGAAATTTTGAAATGCGTTCATTTTTAATCTCCGTTGTTATCTGTAGGCTTGAGCCATTAATGCATTAGTTGAACTCATCATATTCTGCATCATTCCTAAAGAAGCCATTTCCATGGTTCTCTTATGCTGATTATTCTGAATCTCTTCCATCATAGGCATAATATATTGTTCTCTTAACATGCTTTGTCTTTCCATTCTTTGTTTAGTCTTTTCAATCTGACTTATAGGCTTTCCAAAAAATCTTAAACCTTCTCTACCACTCAAAGGATCACTCGGATCTCCTGCACCTATTAAATACCCAACACCTTTTTCTACTCCTCCCAATATTGGTTCACCTAACATTGCACCACCTGCAATACCTAAAGGATTACCTCCTGTTAAAAGACCCCCAATTGCACCACCTATACCTGAATAAGCTGCTCCTTTAACATCACCTTCTAAAAGATTAGCTGCAACAGGGAAATAAGGTAAAGCATTGCCAGCAAATTTTCCTGAGGCTAAAGCGAGTCCTTTACCTCCTCCTGATATTCCAAATTTACTTGCAAGGTCTGTAGCTGCTTTTCCAGTAGAACTTTGTCCAACACCTTTAGCAAATTGTTGAGCTTGAGGACCAACATTTGTTTTCGCCCAGTTCACTCCTTGATTCCATGCACCCTGCCAATCCCATCCTGCACCAGTTCCAGAAGCAGCAGTACCCGCAGTACCAGGATTTGCACCTGCAGCTAATAATTTTTGTGAAACCCAGCCATCTCTAGGATTAGGAATATAATTCTGATTAACTTGAGAGTAATACATATTTTCTATCCTTTTAAATAATTAAAGCTCTTCATTATATTTATTTTATCAGGATTAATTGTCATCAATACTCTAAAGTTGTTGGATAAGAAGGACGATTACCAGCAGCAATCATATTATTCATTAATTTACCTGCAAGCATTCCTGCAACAGCCCCACCAGCTGCTCTTCCTACAACTCCTCTAGTTTTGATTGGGCGATACATTCCTTTAGGTAGATTTGCTTTGTCACGACCTACTAAACCTGCTTTAGTTCCTAATCCACCACCTACAGTTGCTCCTACAGCTTGTAAACCTACAGGGAATCCAATAATAGAAGCTTCGGGTACACCTTCTAAATTAGATCCAGTTGCTTTAACAATTCCTAGACCTAATAATCCTTTATCTTGATATGTATGACGTAAGAAATTACCATACCTTTCTGGTGTTAAGTCAGGTATTTCTTGTTTAGCTGTTTCATATTTAAGAGGTCTACCACGCCTACTTAAAACAACACGGTCAAATAATTCAGGTCCAACTTGACTAGACTTTCTTTTATCTTGTGAACCAACAGGAGTGTACTTTTGTTTATATCCTTTGGGTCTAAATTGTTCACCAGGATTTGTAAGATCTAAATGTCCTATAGAAGCTGTAACTGGAATACCAATTCCTGCTAGACGTATTGCAGCAGCTTGAACAGGTTTATTTGAAAAACGTCCTTTACCTCCTAATCCTGCTGGTCTTAACTCTGCAGCTGCATCAGCACCAATAATTTGTTCTGCTACTTTATCTGCAATAGGTAAAGGATGATTGTAATGCCAATAAAAACGTCGAGTTGAATCTGTACCTATATCTGTTAAAAACCTAGCTCCCATTGCACCTGCAAATTGAACTGGATTTTCTTCAATTTTTATAGGATCTCTTTGAGGTATTACTGTATATTGTCTACTTCTATCTTTACCAGGTGTTCCATATGCTTTACCTTTATATCCTTCTCTAAGTTCCTGATGAAATTTAGGACCAAATATTGTATGACTATAATCTTTGGCTTGACTCATCTGCTGTGCAGCAGTAGCCCAACCTTTTAAATAATCTTTTTTAAGTTGGGCAAACATTACAACCCATACCTCGCAAATAAATCATTAGTATATTTTTTCGTTGCAAAGTCAGGATCATTAAGAGGACTGTTAAGCATTTGTTGAAAATGAGGATTCTTATCACCTAAGCCTCTTTGAGCTAGATATTGCTGATTTGTATAAGGTGGTTCTGTTCCACCTCTTAATAACGGTTCTACTACCATAGGTGCTGCAATAGAAGTTATACCCATAGCAACATGTTGTTGTGTGCTAGGTGCCCAATTTGTTACAGGTTGAGAACCTGGTATGCGTCTACCTGCTGAATCTGTAGGAATTGATTTTGTATATCCACCTGCCCATTTTGGAACTTTTTTACCTAATAGATGAGCAGCTCCTGCACTTCCAAATAAATCAGCTGCTCCAACAGCGGCTCCTATTAATGGATTACCTGTATATAACGTAGTTAAACCACCAGAAAATAATGCTCCTATACCAGCATTCTTTAATAGATCTTGAAAACTACCTCCTGGTACAGAATTTCCTGCCTTAGCTAGTTTTACTAATGACGATGCTCTGGCAACCATATCTTTAATCCTTTGTTTCTATTTTATCTGGACTATCCTTAGATTCTTTTACAGCTTTATCTCCTTGTATTTCTTCTGTTGCTTGTTTCTGTTCTGTAACTACTTTCTTTTGTCTAGCTAATAATTCAGCAATAGATGCATCACCTTCTTGTTCTGATTCAACTGCATTTTTAGCTTCTGACATTAAGTAACCTTTAGGGTCAGGGTTACGCATGCGAGGCATTGGGTTACTAGCATTTTCTGCAGGATTTAATGTCGGACTAATGTTATAGGCTTCTAACCATTCTTGATTGAAATCAGGTTGTTGTTCAGGTCTTTGTTTAGTACGTGGTCTACCTTCTTCAAAGTCATAATCAAATGGTCTATTAAATCTTCCTATGCCTTCAAATACTTCATAGTCTTGAGTAGAAGATCTATTTTCATCAAAGAAAGGAGAATTACCAACAAAGTTAAGATCAGGGTTTAACGTTGTTTTCCTAGTCATTGAACGCTTTAAAAGATCTCGACTAGTAAAACGAGAAGGATTCCAAGGATATTCTCCATCTGCAGCTCTTGATTTAAATAAGTCATTAAAATCTAAACGCTTTGTTACTTCACCTCTTTTATTAAAAGGATTAGAGATGTAACGTCCTAGATCTAGTCGTGCGTCTTTAACCATTATTTTTTAGATTTTTTCTTTTTATTAAGACCAACTAATGTCTTGCGAAGATTAGCTTGCTTGACTGTCTTCTCATCATACTCATCTGGATTGGCTAAAACATTTTCTTGTAGTTGAGCAGATGTAATACCACGTTTCTTTGCTTTAGCTGTAAAAGCACCTGGACGATCTATTGCAGAACCGATCCAATCCTTTTTCTTCTTTTTATCCTTTTTCTTTTTAGTAGCCATTTAAATACGCTCCATTCTTCTTTTCATTATCAATGGTGTAAGCATTGCATTAGATGGTTGTTGGTATGGAGGTACTCTAGTACCAGCAGGAACAGATTTAACAGTAGCCATATAATTTCTAAGATGTTGATGTCTAGCGTTTTCTATTTCGCTTTGAGTAATTGAAAGAGATCTTGGATTAGCAGGTACGTAATTTGATGGAGGAGGATAACCTGATGGAGCTGCTAATTTAGTTTCAGTTACAGAACTTTGAACAATAGGTTCCCGTTTAACTGGAATACCCCGTAAGTCTACATTTTCATTTTCATAAACAACAGGTTGTGATTGACCTCTTGTTTGGATATAGTTTTGTAAATCATCTGTTTCATTAGGATATTTATTTTGTAATCTTTGTAAATACTTTTTAACCATCGCTTGAGGATTTGCAATTGCTTCTTTACTGTATCCTTGTGAAGCAAGCCAATCAGGATTACTTAAACGTCTAATATTCTCAGATATATTTACCGATTTTAAATTCTGAGCTTGACGTTCTAAAGCATCTACATCTCCTCTAGCTCTCAATATTCTTTCTGCTTCTTGTGAAGCTGCTGAAACATCTGGATCTAATGCTTTACGAGCTGAAGTAGTTAAAAGACGTTCTTGTAAAACCGTTTCATTTAATTGCTCATTTGATAACCGATTTAATCGAGGATCTAATGGTGTAGGTTGTCTACCAGATTTTGTATCAATATATTGCTCCACAAAACCTTTTGCAGATGTAGGTTTATAATATGAACTTCCTGTATTAGGTAAAATATTTCCACCAAGAGTTAAACCTGTTTCACTAGGTATTGGTATATCACCTTGAGTACCTTCTTTTATAAATCCTGTTACTGCTCTTGCTGATCCTTCCGCTGGTTTATAAACACTTTCTTGTTGTCTTGTTTCAGGATTATATTCCCATACGATATTTGGTTCAGTTTTACGGAAACCAGATACACGTTCTACTGTTGAACGGATAGGTAAACCTGTTTCAGGATTAACTTCAAACTGTGTAATTGCACCCTCTCCTGTATTTATTACTTTTTTAGGAAATCTAGGGTTAATGAGCATTGCTCCTGTACTACCAGGAGGTAAGCCAGTTTGATTTCCACGTCGTGCTCTGTTGTCATATCCAGTTGTTTTATCAAATGATTGTATTACTGTGTTTTCACGTAATCTTTCAGGTCTTTGCTCTTTTACATAATTTTGAGCACGAGCAATTTGTTGTTTTAAATCTCTTACTTCTGGTTCTCTTCTATCTAAAATACTTGGTACTGGTTGTGATCCTTTAGAACCAGTAAATTGATCAGGATTTTTATAAAAATGACGATACCTTTTTAGTTCATTGTCAACTTGCCTAATACGTTGTCTAACTTGTCCTACTTCCTGTGGTTGTACAAAACCTCTTTCAAGACCTTCTGTAAGATTTAATTTCTCTGCAGCTAAACTTGTACCTATTTTGCTAATAGTTTCTCTTCTTTGATTCATTATTTCACTCATTTCTCCCATCTTTTCTACACGTACATCACCAAGCCATTGCTTATCTCTATTTACTTCATCATCAAACTTTTGTTGTGATTTTTTAATTACATTTCCTAATTGATTTTGTAAGAAATCTGGATCAGAATTTGAAACTATAGGTTCTCTTAAACTGTCAAAAGGAACAATATCTCCTTGTGATGTTTTTACTAGATCAGGTCTTTCATCAGATAATAAATCAATATCTCCTTCATTCGCATACATCTGTAAAGCTTGTCTTCTTCTAGTTGCATCTATATTTTCTTGTTTTGTTCTAGGTGTATCACCTTCTTTAGCTGGACTTAATTCTTTAGCTAATTGAACTTCAACTGCTTCTGGACTGTACCCTTGTGCAGCTAATGATTCTCTTCTATTTTGTAGATAAGAAGGTAAATCTGTTCCCCTAATACCTTGTGCTTCTAAAGCTTTTGGATATTGAAATGTTTCCCATTCTCCTATTGAAGGAGCAGTAAATCTTTGATTACTTAAACCTAACCTTTGTTCAGCTGGTATAACAGGAGGACCATCAGGTAAAGACTGAACAACTGCATCAATAGGATCAACTGTTAAACCTTGTGCTTCTAAAGCTTCTTCTCTAATAGCAATTTGATTTTGATCCAGATCTTCATTTCTTTGTATCTGTTGAATAACTCTTCCTGTCCGTTGATCTTCTGCAGCATCTATTGCATTAATAGATTGATCTGATAAAGCTAAATTTCTATCTATTACATATTGTCTTTCAGGATCTACAACTTTAGTTTCAATAAGATAATCAAGTGGGCTATAAGGTTTAGAAGTTTTAGTAGGAAGTAGTTTTGTTTCTGTATCAGTACCAACTGGTATAACTTCTCCCTCTGGATTAATTATATAATTTGCTTGATTTAAATCTACTGTTTGAACACCACGACTATCTGCAGGAGTTTCAACAACTTCTGTAGTTGTATATTTAGGTGTTTGTCTTTCTTTTACTTCGTTCCAAGTTCTAGGTTGTGTATAGTCAGTTCTTACTCCTGCACCTCCTTTTTCCACAAATTCAGTAGTTTTAGGTTGTGTATAGTCAGTTCTTACTCCTGCACCTCCTTTTTCCACAATATCGGGTGCTTTTTTAGGATTTAATTGCCGATCTTTTAAATAACGTCTACCAAGTAGACCTCCACCTATTATTCCTCCAAGAACAGCTGCTCCTTCTAAAGCTCCAAACTTAGGTTCTCCTACAAATATTTTTACACCTTCTTCATTCCATTCATTTCTTGGAATATTAAGCCTACTTCTCTTCCATTGATTAACAGCTGGGTATAATATTGCTTTTTCTTCAGGCGTTTGAGCTACAGGTGTGCCTGTTTCTTTAGCATATGTGTAAAAATCAGCAGTAGAGACAGCCATATCAGCTTATTTTCTAAATATTTCCTTCTCATCATTCTATTCTTGATAAATCTAAGAAATACTTCGCTTATTATTAGTAAATAACACGAATAGAGCGTAATGGACGCTGGAACACGTCAAAAAAGAGTTGAAGGGCTAGAAGCTATTAAAGATAAAGCTCTAAAAATGGCTTCTCAAGGCGAATATGCTGATAATGTTCGAGATTTTGTAACATCAGCTAGAAAAGAATTAGCATTTGAACTTCCAGATGAAGATGCATTCAAAAAAGCAGTAAAAGCAACGCTTAAATATAAAGAAAGCAAAAAATAATTAGTAATTGTTAACAATTTAATTTGTACGAAAAAAGATTTTGGCTGCATTCTTGGGCTAATTAGGGATTTTTAGTACAAAATTAGACTTTTTGTTCAAAAGAAGGGGCCGTGTACAGCCCAAATAGGGAACAAAATTATCTGACTAGTCTCCCACCCTCCACCCGATTGCGATACTGGAGAGAAAAAAAAAAGGATCTATATACATAAGACCTTAGAACCTTTGAATATGTACCTTTACAGTTTTTTCTGTAGTTTTCCACAGGTTTTCCCCAAAATCCTACGGTTTTTCCCCAATCGTGCCCGAATTTAGGGAGAGAATCCTGGCCTGATAACTGCGGTGTAGAACTGTATTGCTCTTGGCACTGTGGTTTTCCACAGGTAAGTCCTTGTACTTGCTCAACTTAACTTAATCGGAGACTTTCATGTCTATTCAATCTCGCCTTGCTTCAACACTACGTTCTGCTGCTGATGCAGTAGAGAATAACAAGTCATCTGAGAAATTAAATTCATTAATTCTCAATGCTCGTGTTAAAGCTGCTAATTTCATTAGCCCTGAGAAAATTCACCAAGTATCTGGATCATAGCCACATCGGGGGTGCAACTCCCCCACCTTGGTATTGCCGTCCACTGAGGATGGCTTACTTCGACATCATGCCTACACCTTATAAGACTGTTTTATCAGTAGCTGCTACTGCAGCCTTGTTTATAGGTATACCATCTGTCATTGGTCACTTACTTGATCAGGCTACAGCTCATCAGTGTCTTACACATGACTGGCCTATCAATAAGCACCAGAACATGATGAACTTCTGTGATGAGTATGGTTATCCAACTGAGCTTGGTCAGCGTTAGCTGTAATGGAGGGTTCAACTCCCTCCCTCAGTATTACTACTCACTGAGAGTAGTTAACTTCGACTATGCCTATTTTAATTCTCTTTACTGCCCCAGTATTTGGATACTTTGTTGGTAAGCGTATTGCATACCAAAGATATTCCAATGCTTTAAAGGCACACACTGGTAAGGCAATGATGAATGTCTGTGGCAAATCTCTAGAAAGAGTTGTCTATGAGGATCTTTATTCCTAACTGAGCTTGGTCAGCGTTAGCTGTATCGGAGGGTTCAACTCCCTCCCTCGGTATTACCCACAGCGGATATGGGTACCGCACAACAACAACTTAATAACATGGGCACACGTCTCTATCCTAATTGCAAAGATGGTTCTGTGTTAGAACAGTTGATCAATGTTCCAGAAGGAACTTACGAGCGTGTTCAAAAGCTAGAGGCTGCTGAACATGCCGTAACTGATCCAAATTGTTTTAAACCTGCAGACGATAATTGCAATGACGATACAGTTGATCCTATTGATGTTGGTTATTTATTCCATCAGATCATAGAGTCCGACCTTAATCTCCGTAAGATGTCACATTTCCTCATTGAAGGATGGGGTAAATTTGATCTTCGTCTTACATCCAAAGGGACTGCATTAGCAGGACAAGAGAAAGAGGTATACGGAGGAATTGATCCTGGAGAAATAGCACAACATATGTTAGTAAGTTCGACCAATGGTAAATACTTCTCTGGTCACTTAGAACCTAAACAGGTTGCTGAGTTATCAAAAGGTTTCTATTGGTCGTAACAACCGAGAGGGCTAGTCGAAAGACTAGGAGGGTTCAACTCCCTCACTCGGTATTGCCATCTAATGAGGATGGCTTACTTCGACATCATGTCTATTAATTCAAACAAGAGATTGTACCTCAAAGGTCATGAAGTATCTGTAGTTGGTAGTCATTCTGGACGATCCAATTCATGGTACTTAAGGATTCTTTGGAGTGACAAACTTGGTTTTAGCTATTACAAAAGTTTTCATAATGATATAGAAGATCCTTCATCTTATGAAGAAGCTTGCAAAGTAGCTAAATACATTGAATCCAAAGGATACATACATCCTGACAAACTAGATGCTGATGGTAAGAAGATCTGGTCTAAAGACTTCTATCCACATAAGCGTTTTCTAGTTACTACTGCTGATTAACCAAGCCTAAGCGTGAGCTGGGAGATCGAATCTTCTGGCTTGGTATTGCTACTCACTGAGAGTAGCTAACTTCGACAATGTTTTATAGCGTTCTTAGTTCTTATGGAGACTATGACGGATACGCTGCAGGAAGAGTCTTCTTCTTGTTTCTTCCTTTTGTCTATCTTTATTGGTGGATGCGTCTAACCCCTCGTGGTTG
>VTLG01006206.1_pt1 | contig 20107 bp, 4 predicted proteins | sample 4694571 | NCBI WGS metagenome assembly VTLG01 (sample SAMN12604809, study PRJNA352737) | marine metagenome | biome: ENVO:00000447; feature: ENVO:00000209|ENVO:00000569|ENVO:01000036; material: ENVO:00002151; isolation source: viral sequences binned using virsorter ... | reverse complement strand
TACTATATTCGCACAATTAAAGACATAAATCCGATTGAAGAGCTTGTCTTAAAATATACATTTTATAAAGTAGTATAAATATATTGAGTAAATTGCATCAAGAAGTAGATGCCGATCATAAGACAACAACAATCTAGAGCATTTAAGGATATTTCTTTATCTTTTAAGAGACATCCTGTAACAAATGATATACTTGCACTCACAAATGAGGATGCAATTAAGAGATCTATTCGCAATTTAGTTGAAACCGTGAATGAAGAGAGGTTTTTTAACCCTTTGATCGGTTCTCATCTGAAAGAAAGTCTTTTTGAACTCCCAGATAATACTTTAAGATCGACTCTTAAGACTCAAATTGAGAATACAATACAAAACTTTGAGCCAAGAGTGGATTTAACTGATGTTGTGGTCAATCATCCCAATGATACCAACGATTTAGAGGTGACAGTGAGTTATGATATCATTGGCCAAGAGGCAAATCCCCAAGAATTAACATTTATCCTTCAACCAACTAGAGCATAATGGCGTTTACACAATATACAAATCTCGATTTTGAAGAAATTAAGGTTTCTTTGCGTGAATATCTGCGTGCCAACTCTAATTTTACTGATTATGACTTTGAAGGATCTAATTTATCCATATTAATTGACACTTTAGCATACAATACTTACGTTACAGCCTATAATACTAACATGGTTGCTAACGAATCGTTCATTGATAGTGCAACTTTACGTGAAAATATCGTAGCTTTAGCAAGAAATGTAGGTTATGTACCCTCTTCAAGACGAGCTTCAACCGCAAATATCAGTTTTACAGTCGATTTAGGGTCTGGAACCACAAAATCTAGCGTAACTTTGAAGGCTGGACTGGTTGCATTAGGTGATTTTGCGAATACAAACTACACTTTTTGCACTTCAGAGGATATTACATCACCTGTAGTCGATGGATTTGCAGAATTTACCATAGATATTAAGCAAGGAACGTTCATAAACAATGAATTTGTAGTAGATACGTCTCAACCTAACCAAAAATACATAATTCCTAACTCATATGTTGATACATCAACCTTAAATGTCGAAATTAGGGATACAATTAGCTCATCTTCAAGACAACCTTACTCACAAATTGATAATATAGTCGGAATTTCAACATCTTCTGAGACATATTTGATTCAAGAGGTGCAAGATGAGAAATATGAGTTACTTTTTGGTGATGGAGTGCTTGGAAAACGACTTAGTAACGGAAATGTTATCAATTCCACATACATTGTGACCGATGGGCCTGGTGGAAATGGTATTTCTATCTTTTCTTTCTCTGGAAAACTCGTTGATAATGATGGAGGACTCATTGTAAGTGGAATTTCTGATATAATAACAAATCAAGTCTCTCGAAATGGTGCTGAAGTTGAAAGTATTGACACAATTCGTAATTTAGCTACCAGAGTTTACTCGGCACAACATCGAGCAGTCACGGCTAACGATTATGAAGCGATAATTCCAACAATTTTTCCAAATGCAGAGAGTGTAACCGCTTATGGAGGTGAAGATTCCAATCCACCGCAATATGGAAAGGTATTTTTGTCAATAAAACCTAAAAATGGTCGATTTATCTCAGATTTTGATAAAAGACAACTTTTAGACAAATTAAAAAGGTATTCGGTAGCTGGAATTCGTCAAGAATTTATAGATTTGAAATATTTGTATGTTGAAATTAACACAAACGTTTATTATAACACAAATGCAGTTACAAATGTAAATAATTTGAAATCTACGATTAGAAATTCACTAGAAACGTATGCAAGTTCATCAGATTTGAATTCTTTCGGTAGTAGATTTAAATATAGTAAAATTTTGAAGATAATTGATGATAGTAGTTCATCTGTAACTTCAAATATCACAAAAGTCATCATTAGACGTAATTTAGACGTTGATACAGATAATTTTGCTCAATATGAATTGTGTTTTGGAAATAAATTCCATAATCGTAACAAAGGTTACAATATAAAGTCTACAGGATTCAGAGTCAATGGAATTCGTGGTGTTTGTTACTTTACAGACACTTACGTTGATGAAAAAACTGGTAGATTGATTATTTTCCGATTAAGTAGCACAGGAGCTGTAGAAATTGTTAATAGTAATGCTGGAACAGTCAAATATGACATTGGTGAAATTCTTATAGATACAATACGCATACTTTCAACTATTAAACCAGATAACGTTGTTGAGATTGAAGCAATTCCTGATTCTAATGATATTATTGGATTAAAGGATCTCTATTTACAGTTTTCTATTTCTGAGAGTAATATTAGTGTTGTTGAGGACATCATTTCCACAGGTGCAGATACATCTGGTGTTAATTATGTTTCTACATCTAGTTTTACAAATGGTTCTAAGGTTCGTGGTGATATCATAACTGATTCTGCTTCATCTAGTTTAGTTGGATATGTAAACGGTCAAGCATACTATGGAACTTTCCACGTAATGAGTGATGGTTCTAGAATGACAGGAAGTACTCACTCATCTGATAGTCAAGCTATAACAAACACTCCAGTCACTACATATTCGTCATCTACCACAAGTTCTTCTTCTTCATCATCATCATCTTCATCATCATCCTCATATAGTTACTAAACTAATCAATAATGGGTATAGACACCGCAGCTAAAAAAGTTCAGATTAATAAACTTGTCAATAGTCAAGTTCCATCTTTCGTAGCCGAAGATAATCCTTTATTTGTTGATTTTTTAAAACAATATTATATAAGTGAGGAAAGTAAAGGTAAGTCGATAGATTTAATTTCTAATTTTAATGATTATCAGAAAGCTGAAACATATTCAGAGAGTTATAATTTAATTGGATTTACGACATGTACTAGTCTTGTAAATTCATATGATGCAACAATTAATGTAAGTTCAACTGATGGGTGGCCTTCTGATTATGGATTGCTTAAAATTGATGATGAAATTATTACATATACAGGAATTACATCCACATCATTTACTGGATGTGTTAGAGGATTTTGTGGTGTTGATAATTTAAAGTCACCAACCAATCCTGAGTCATTAGTATTCTCTACATCTAATGCAAGTAAACATGAAAATAATTCTAAAGTAGTTAATTTAAGTAATCTATTCTTACAAGAATTTTGGCATAAAACTAAACAATTGTTTATGCCTGGATTTGAAGATAGAAATCTACATGAGAAAGTAGACAAAGCTAATTTTTTACGTCAAGCAAAAGATTTTTATGCATCAAAAGGTACTGATGAAGCTGTAAAAATATTATTTGGAGTTTTATTTGATAGTCGTGCAGAAGTTATAAAACCAATAGAATACTTATTTTCTCCATCGGACGGCGATTATGTTATAACCAATGATTTGATTGTAGAAAGAATTAGTGGGAACGCTAACAATGTAGTTGGCCAAACGTTATTTCAAACTGATAACGCAGCTACAAGTGGATCTATTTTTAACGTTCAGTATTTTCCAAGAGATGGTAGAGACTATTATATAATAAGTTTAAGTAAAGGATCAATAGTTGGAACATTTGAACCAACAGGATCTTCATCTTTAATCAATCCTGTATCAATAGGAACAACGGTTATTACAGTTGATTCAACACTTGGATTTCCTGAGAGTGGAGAATTGTATGTTGGTGCTGGTTTAACTGTTGGTATTGCAACATATACAAGTAAAACATCCACACAATTCTATGGTGTATCTGGTATATCTTCTAGTTACACTGATACTGATTTTGTAAGATCATCTAAAACAGTATTTGCTTATGAAAATGGAGATGCCAGTAAACCAGTTTTCTTTAGATTAACAAATGTAGCTAATAATGTTGATTTAAGTGATGTTGGATATTTGAATGCTGGTGATATTATAATACCAAGACAAATAGGAAAAGTATCTGATGCATCAAACTATCATTTAAATAGTTGGATTGATAATTTAAAAATAAAAGTTGATGTTGCAAGAAATCCTGTTAGTAATGAATCACTAATTGATGATTTTACTACTACAGCTACTGTAACAACTGTAGCTCCTCATTCTTTAAAAGATAATGACATAATTATATTGCGTGATGTTACTAATGATGATCAACAACCTGATGATGTTGAAGGTCGTGTAATTAATGCTGCAAACTATAAAGATAATCCTAATCAGTTCAACATTAGTATCGATAATGTAGGAGTTCTAGACAAGACTAAACATTATGTTGTTGAGAGACAATTAAATTATGCTAAAAGTTTTAATAATCAATTAGGAGTATCTAATTTTACTAGTGATATACAAAATACTTATATTACTAAAAATAATCAAGAAATATATGTAACCTCTGGATCTTTACCGAGTTATGAAATTCGTGCAAATAATAGAATTAGAACTTTCACTGATGTAAATATTGGAATTGCAGAAACAGCAAATCAAATTACAATACCTGAACATAAATTTTTCAATGGTGAACTGGTAAAATATTCTCCTTCAGGTATAAGCACTATAAGTGCTAATAACGTTGTTGGATTAGATACAGGATCCATATACGCAGTTTTAAAAATTGATAATGATACAATTAAGTTATCAAGAAGTATACCAGATGCAGCTGCTGGTAAAGAAGTTAATATTACAGGTGTAGGGACGACTGGAGCTTTTACTTTTGAATTAATACCAAGTGAATTATCAAATAAAAATGTAACACATCAAAACTTTTTACGAAGATTTCCTGTAACACCAGAACCAAGTGAATATGATGTTACTCTACAGAATGAACCTATTGGAATGTTTTTAAATGGTGTTGAAATTTTATCAAATCAATCTGGTGATAGTGTTCATTTTGGAAAGATTGAAAGAATAGATGTTGAAAATGGTGGCCAGGATTATGATGTAATCACACCCCCAAATATAGCGATTAATGATGTGGTTGGTGTGGGTATAGGCACTAGTACTAGTGCTTACGCTGTAGTTGAAGGTAATTTTAAAAGTATAGATGTTCTCTCTGGTGGATATGATTTAAAGACTGTTCCAAACGTTTCGATAACTGGAGGAAATGGAACAGGTGCATCTGCAAAAGCTAGATTAAGAGCTACTAGAAATTCTAGAACATTTGACGCAAAAACACATGTAAATGCCACTACAGATGTAATTACTTTTTTATCAGATCATTTATTTTTTGATGGAGAAACTGTTGTATATGAAAACAATACCTCAATGGAACCTGTTGGTGGTTTGGTACACAATTCTGTGTATTTTGTAGATAAAGTTAATGAGACTCAAATTAAACTCACAGGGTCTCTAGAAGACGCTGTGGCGGGTACAAACCCAATAGATATTACAGGTATATCAACTGGTAGCCATAAAATAATATCAACTACTTTTAGAAATGTTTTAGATAAAATTGAGATAGAAAATGCTGGTTCTGGATATTCAAATAGAAAAGTAATTGTTAATAGTGATTCTTATCCTTCTGTAACTTACTTTGATAGAAATAGTGTTAGAAGTGGTATAAACACTGCAAATAACTACATCTACTTTAGGAGTCATGGATTTAAATCAGGAGACTTAGTAGAGTATAAAAATGATGCAACATTCACATATAAGGTGTCTAATGGTGTATTAACTGGTATTACTACAATAGTTTCTGCAGCATCACCTATAGCTGGTTTGCAAACATCTCAAAACTATCAGATTATTGTTTTAGATGAAAATAAATTCCGTCTTTCTAGTGCTGGTATAGGAACTACGACTTCTAGTGCTAATTATTTTAAAGGTAGATATGTAGATTTACAATCAACTGGATCAGGTAATCACACATTTAAATATCCAGACATATCCGTAAGTTTACAAACTACCGTTGGTTTTGGAACAACTGCATTATCACCTGTGGTTAGACCACGTTGTCTTGGAACAATAACTGATGTTTTCTTAACTAAAGATGGTGGGGGTTATGGATCAGGTAATACTCTTAATGCACATCTAAGGCCATTGGTTACTATTTCTAATGGTAAGAGTGCTTTAGTTACAGTTGGAGTAAATACAGAGACTGGAGAAATAACAGGTGCATTTGTTAAAATTAAAGGAACTGAATATGCATCACCTCCAGAGTTAATTGTGGAGGGTGAAGGTAAATATGCAAAACTTCTATCTAATGTCAATCCTGATGGATCTTTAGCTGATATCAATATAATTGATAGTGGTAAGAACTACACACAACAACCAAATACCACAGTGAGAGTCAAGCCACAGGGCTCTGGCGCTGTGTTTAGAGCAGACTTGACAGAGTGGAAATTAACGAGTTTAAAGAAATACGAACAACATATCACAGATGAAGATGATGGTATTATCGTACCAAGTCAAAATTTAGAATATGGTAGTAAGTTTACATCAGTATACCTACCTAGAAAATTAAGAATAGAACTATATGATAATATTGATAAAGATGATTTAAGCGAACAGATAGGAAAAAATGGCACATTTAGTCATTCACCAATAGTTGGATGGGCTTATGATGGGGCTCCAATATATGGGCCTTATGGGTATGACACTCCTACTGGAGGTGTGGTTCGTAGATTAAAATCAAGTTATACTTTAAATCTTAAAACTGATAGGTCTTTAATTTCTGATTTCTCTCTTGGATCATTTATTGAAGATTACGATTATACTGCGGATGGCGATTTGGATATGTACAATGGAAGATTTTGCAAAACACCAGAATATCCAAATGGTGTTTATGCATATTTCTGCACCATCGGTGATCAGGATGGTGGCACATCACCTTTCAGAACATCTAGACCACCAGAATTTCCATATATTTTAAATGGATACAAATTTAAAAAAGTAAAGATGAATGGCCAACCATTATCTTTACAGAATATGAGTGTCTTGAATAGTGGTGAACTTTTAAGAAATACATTACCATATAAACTTGGATTTGTGGGAGCTAAATATGATTATCTTGTTTCTGATAATATTGATGATACTGAGCTTTTAATCAAAACAATATCTACAAGTGGTATAGGATCTGTTAATGTTTTAACACCAGGCGTAGAATATAAAGTAAAAGATAGAATTTCATTTAACAATAGTGAAAGTGGTGGTAGAGGTGCAAGTGCAAAAGTTAGGACTCTTGTTGGAAAAGGTATTAATCAAATTACTTATAATACAACAACTGTTGATAATATTGCATTTGATTATGGAAATGGATTAGGTGTTGGAATTGCAGACGCACCTCATGGATTGCAGAACAATGATTTAGTTAATATTTCTGGAATCGGAACTGGTGAAATGAGATTTCTTGAAGGCCCTAGAACCATTGGGGTGTCTTCAATTACATCAACTATAGGTGTAGCAATAACCACTAGAGCTGCAGGGAATTTTACTGCTGAAAATAATTTTGGACAAGCTGGATCATTTACTCAGGGTACAGGCCCAACTGCTTTTTTAGATTTAACTGATGTTGTTGGAGGAAGAAGTAAAGATGATGACATTGTAATTGGTGATATATTAGTTGTAGGTAATAATGAAGAAAGACTTAAAGTTTTAGAAATAGATACAACTTTAAACAGATATAAAGTTTTAAGACAAGTTGGTATAGCTCAAACATATCATCATGCTGGTAAGAGAGTATCAATAGATCAAAAAAGATTTACCTTTCCAATTGGTATTAATACCAACTTAAATATCGCACGTAATGAGTTATTAATATTCAATCCACAATCCAGTATTGGTATAGGAACTACAACACAAGTTGTAAGTATAGAGGCTGGCATAGGAACTGTTGTTGCCACAGATGGAAGCGGAACTGTATTGAGTAGATCTGGTATAGGAACTCATAATATCGTAAGAATAAAAAGTAAAGATGGCACTCTTATTGAAGCGGAACAACAGTTGTACCCTCCACATGAGGGACAACAAGGAAGTAATGCTAGTAATTTAATTAGTATTCCAAATCATGGTCTTATAACAGGACAGAGACTAGAATATGATAGTGGTGTAGGAAATCCATTAATTGTTTCTAAGTCTGTTGGATTAGGTAATTCTTTTCCACTTGTTGATAAACAATTTGTCTTTGCAGTTAAAAGAAGTGATGATTTATTAGGATTATCGACAACAAGAACAGGTATTGGCAGTACGTCCACATCACTTTATTTCGTAACTATTGTTGATAATAATTTAACGGATCATTCACTTAAAACAACTAATGAGGAACATATCGGATCTCTTGATAGATATGACGTTGTTGTAAACACATCAGAAGCTCATGAATTAAAAACTAAAGATCAAATAACTGTTGATGTTGCACCAAATACTTTAGTTAATAAATCTATTGAATATGATACTCTTGCAAGAAAAACGATTGTAGATCCAAAGTATGTTAATAGTAGTGCTATATCTACCACTGATTCTGCAATTACAATTACAGATCATGGATTTAATGATGGTGATAAAGTTCTCTATGCTGGTTTATCAGGAATTACTGGATTAACTCTAACTGGATCTGGTTCTGGATATACAAATGGAACTTTTACAGCAACTGCAACAACAAGTAGTGGAAGTGGAACAGGTCTTACTTTAACACTTACTGTTTCTAGTGGAACCTTTAGCTCTGTGGCTATAGTTGCAAAAGGCCAAAATTATGAAGTTGGAGATACAATTACAATTCCTGCCACCCTCGTTCCTGACAATAATGGTAATATAGGTTCTGGAATAACAATTACTGTTTCTACTATAGAGCCACTTGTAACTCCACTTAAAGATAGAGGAGAATATTATACTAAGAGATTGACTAAAGATAAATTTAGATTATTCGATAATAGAAAAGACTCCATAAGTATTCCAAATGCATTTGTCAATATAACTAATGTGGGTCAAGGGTTTCATAGATTTGCAAGAATAAATCCACCTATTAAGGCTCTAAGAGGTGAAACAGTTGGTTTTGCTGTATCTGATACATCACTTACAGATTTTAAACTTGAATTTTATAAAGATGAAAACTTCACTAACAAATTTGATGGAGTTGGTATTTCAACAGAAATAGTAAGAACAGGGGTATCTGGAGTTACTACAACTGCGACTGTTAAAGTAAAATTAACTGATAATATTGAATTACCATTATGGTATAAACTTGTTCCTGTAAATCTTGATACAATTGATGTAACAAAGAGAGATTCTGAGCCTGACAAACAAGTTATAAACGGATCTAAAATAACAATTGATCCAAGTGTATACGCTGGTAACTTTGGAATTAAAACCACAGGAACCACATCATTTACATATCAAGTGCCTTATAAACCAGAAGTTACTTCATATACAACAACTGGAATTACAACATTCAGATATCTTACAAAGTCTCTCAATGCAACTGGTGGTATTAATGAAATTTCAATTGATTTTGGTGGTGTAGATTATATCAAAAATCCTGGCATTAATACTATAAGAACAGTATCTGGAAGAGATGCTGATATACGTATGTTTGATGATTATATTGGCCGTGCTGGATATAAAGAAGTGATTAAGATGGGATATGATTATCCCACTGATAAATCTCTAAGTCCTAGAGCCGATACACCTGTAACTGTAACAGTTAAAAATAATTTTGCTATTGGAAGTATTGGTGTAGTAACATCTGGAAGAAATTATAGCACTGCTCCTGATTTATTTTTTATTGATAGACCAAATGCAGATACTGAGGTAAGTCTTGAAGGAACTGGTATAGGATCAATACGAATTCTAAGAGACAGTTTAACTGGATTTGATCTAGTGCCTAACCCACCAAGAATTTATGCAGTTAATAATAGTAATGGTGTTGGTGTAGTCACTGCTACATCTAATGGTGTGACACAATTCATCACCATTAAACAACCTATAGGAGGTTGGAGGCCTGCAAATCATGTAAGAGGTACTAATTTCCCATTTGAAGTAGGAGATGAGATATTTGTTGAAAATATTAATATCAAAGGTGAACCAGAATTAGACGCACAAGGGATAGAACAGGGATATCCAGAACCTGTGCCTAGCACAGATCCTAGAACTTATGAGGCTGGTGAAGTAGCTGGATATAATTCTAAAATGTATGATTATAGATATTTTACGATAACAAATAGAAATATTACTGATTCTAGAATTCAATATACTCTAACAGGTATTGGTAGTACAGGTGGTAAGTTTGATCCAGACAATAGTGCTGGAAGAGTTATTAAAAAAGAAGACTTACCTACATTCAGTGTAACTTTTGAAAATAGAGATTTTATTAACGGAGAGCCAGTTACATTTGGAAATGGGGAAGCAAAAGCAAATATTGTTAAAAATGAAGGGTGGGATCCAAATACCAATTCGTTTAGATTAGAAAAATTAACGAGAACTCCATATGTAGGAGATGTTGTTGTAGGAAAAATATCTCGAGCTCAAGGAAGAGTTGTACAATCTAAGTTTTATGAAAAATATTTTTCACTAGGATTTAATGCAGAAAGAGAAAAAGGATGGCAGAAAAATACTGGTAAATTGAGTAGTAACCTTCAAAGAATACAAGATAGTGATTATTATCAAAACTTCTCATATTCTATTCAGAGTGAGGTTCAAGAGAAAGATTTTGCAGATGTTGTAGATAGTAATATTCATCCAAGTGGATATAAAAATTTCTCTGATTTAATTATAAAAACACTACCGACTGTAGGTTTAGGTAGAACTAATTCTAATAATCAACAAGTACTTGCACCAAGAGTAGCTGATAATGCTACTGGTATTAAAGTTGACATTGATAATGTTGCATCATTCTTAGTTACTAATGATTATGATTTTGCAACAGAAGAAACTATATCAACTGGATTATCTAAATTCATAAGTTTCCAGAATAGAAAAATTAAAAACTTATTAAGTATTAAATCTGCTAGAGTTGAATTGATAGATGATATTAGTCAACAATTTAATGCAAAAACTGAAACATTTAGCGGTAATCATATATTTCAATCTGCAACTCCAAATGGAATTACTATTACTTCTGGAGGAACTGGTACTTTAACTGCCACAACAGGAACTTTTTACGAAGCATATTCTGGTATTTTAACAATTGAGACAACTACGAATCATGGTTTATCTAGTGGAAATAAAGTTCGTCTTGCAGATAATTCACTTGTCTTTACTTGTGACAAAGATAACTATTCTACATTACATCCTTATCCTCGTTCTACTGACCCTGCATCTGGAGCCGACCTAACTGTAACACCAATTTTTTCAGCAACAGATACTACTCTTTCAGTTACTTCTTCAGCTGGATTTGGCCTCAACGATTATTTAAAGATAGATGATGAGATTCTTCAAGTTACTGCTGCTGTGAGTGGTAATAATTTAACTGTTACTCGTGGACAACTTAAAACATCATTCGTATCCCACTCTGCATCTGCCCAAATTACTTTGATTAAAGCTGCAGGCACTACTTCTACCATTAATCAAGGATCTACTTTTACTAAGTCTAATACAACTTTAGTAATTGCATCTGCAACTGGATTTAATAATGGCAATTTTATCAAAATTAATGATGAAATTTTAGAGATTACTGGTAAGACTAACAATAACTTGACTGTGACTCGTGGTGCTCTTGGAACTTTTGCTGTTTCTCATACTGATGGCTCTACAGTAACTCTTTTAACAGTTCAGAATAACAAGACAACAATTAATGAGACCAGAACCTTTACAGTCGTCACTAACACACCAATTGTGGGTGGCCAAATTGTTGGTTTAAGTTCATTTAGACTTACATCACAGACTGGTGCTGTTCCTTTGTTTAGTAAGAGATTTAATCCTGGCGATCCTCTCTCTAGAAATATTACAGTGGGATCTGATGTAATTACAATTAATAATCATGGATTCCAAGTTGATGAAGAAATAAAGTATGATAGTAATAACAATACTCCTGTTGGTATTAATCCCTCTGGAAATATGACTTCTAGTGTATTCGTTCATACTAGATTAGATAATAATAGATTCAAATTATCTACAACAAGAGGTGGTAATGCATTTACTATACGTACGTTAGGAAGTGGAACTGAGCATTTCTTCAATACGATTAATCCTGAAAATAAAACTTTAATTCAGGTTGATGGAATGATTCAAACACCTTTACATAATAGAAGTGTTAATTTAAATTTACTTAATCAGGTAGGTATTAATTCAACCTCTCTTAAATTAGATGCTGGTAATAATGTTGGCCTTACCACTGTTAAATTGAATGATATTATTCAAATTGACGATGAGTTGTTTAGAGTTAAAACAGTTGGTGTTGGATCAACAAATGCTGTTTCAGTTGAACGTGGATTTCTTGGTACTACTAAAGCTGCTCATGCAGTAAATGCTACACCTAAAATGAAGGGTGGTAATTTTAGAATTGAAAAAGATGTGGTATTTTTCGCAACACCACCATATGGCCTTACTGGAGGAGTTACAGGTGTTGGTACACAGTCAACCTTTGCTGGTCGTGTGTTTAGTAGAAGAGATATAACTAAAAACTTTATATTTGATGATATTTCTCATCAATTTACTGGGGAAACAGGTGCTGGTAGAACATTCACATTGTTACAAAATAATCAAAATGTATCTGGTATAATAACAGCTGTAACGAGTGGTAGTAGAGTTATTAATTATGGTGTTGTATTAATTAATGGTATCTTCCAAAGACCAACAGTTGATTATGATTTAGTTTTACGAGATGTAAATGATACTGGTTCAGTAGCTATTGGTGCATCAATATCATTTAGAGGTCAAACTTTATTGACCATTCCTAAAGGTGGTAAAGTAGATGAAGTGGATCCTGTTACTTTAGGTGCAAATTATCAACCAAGAATACCAGCAGGAGCTTCTGCAGTTGTTAATGGATCGGGAGCCATAACTGGTATTAACATGTTGGCCAATGGTTCAGGTTATTTTTCAGGATCAGTAAATGTAGAAGTTAATAATCCATTAGGTTCACCATTAGATAGGGTAGTAAGTGTTACTGCAACTACAGATATCAATACAAGCAATAACACTATAACTATTAATGGACATGGATTTAATACAGGTGATACAGTCACTTATACATTTGATGGACAAACACTAATTGCTGGATTAACTAATAATGTTAAATATTTTGTTATCAGAACTTCCGCAAATGCATTTAAACTTGCAACAAACTTATCTAATGCAAATTCTGGAACTGCAATCAGTTTGACATCACAGGGATCTGGAAAAGATAAGTTTACGAGAAAATCAATAGCAGATTTAGTTGCAACTGTTGGAACTGGTAATAGTGCTGGGATGATTACTGGAATAACTGTAACTAATGGTGGTGCTGGATACTCTGCACAATTCCCTCCAGTAATTAAGGTAGGTATTGCAACTGGGTACTCCAATCTATCCGTTACAGGAAGTGGAATTGGTACTGATTTAAAAATAGATGCACAAGTAGGTGCTGGTGGATCTATTATTGACTTTAACATTAGAGAAAAAGGATTTGGATATAAGAATGGTGATGTATTAACAGTTCAAGGCATACCTTTTAGAGCTGGAGTTTCCACATCACCATTTACACTAACAGTAAAATCAACAATTGATGATAAGTTTGCTGGATTCAGTTTCGGTCAATTAGTTCCTCTAGATGACTTCTCGGCAGAATTTGATGGTTTAAAGAAATCTTTCGTTTTAACTCAGACCAACATAACAAAAGAGGTTGTTACTATTTTGTCTCTTGATACTTCAATTGATGCAACAAATAACCTTTTAATATTCATAAATGATGTATTACAAAAACCTAGAGAAAACTTTACTCTAGAAGGTGGTACTACTGTTAACTTTGCTGAACCACCAGTACAGGGAAGTAAATTACAAGTTTTATTCTTTAGAGGTGGAAATGATGATATTGAAGCTTTAAATCCAATTCAAACTGTTAAAGTTGGTGATAAACTTCAATTACTAAAAGACCTACAAGTTCCAAATCAAAGTGATCGTGTTATATCTGATTTAACTGATGTTAGTAGAGTAGAAACACCCTCTTATGGAGGAGGAGGTATTAGTACAAATCCTAGTTTACTTAGAGTTGTTTCATGGAAAAAACAAGACAGAGACTTAATTGTTGATGGGGTTACTGTTGGTAAAGATAGAGCATTACAAGCCGCTAATTTCTTCCCTAACGCAAGGTTAATCAGAAATGTTGGAGTTGCATCTGGTACTACCTATGTTGATAATGCTTTCCCACTGTTTAGTGCCTATGATAATAGAACAAGTACTGATACAATTCCAGGCTTGATAGAATTTGTTAATACACAGGATATAAGTGTTGGTAGAGCAGTAGCTAATGTTTCTACAGGTGGTAAAGTTACTTCGATTACTGTTACCGAAGGTGGTGCTGGACATCAGAACACTCCTACCGTATCAATATCTAACTTCAATAGACTTCCCTCTGGAATAACCTCTACAAGTGATAATCCCACTTTTGAAACTATTCCTCTTATTGAAGAAGTTGGTAGAACTTGGAACAGGGTAACTACACCTGTGGATATAAGGTTTAATGATATTGATTACATTCCTGAAGGTGTGTTTGTAGCCGTTGGAAGCACCTCTGGTATTCATACATCTACGGACGGAAATAATTGGACTGTTGCAACTACAGGAAGTTTTGGAACCTTCAAGGGTGTTGTAGGATTATCATCTGAGGTTGTGGCTGTAGGTGGCGGTGGAACTATTGCAAGAAGTATAAACTCAGCTTCAAGTTTCACAGGTACAAATATCTACCAAAGAAAACAAGTTGGTTTCATTCCAAGTTATACATCACAAAATATATCACAGAGTTTAAATGCAGCTGCTGTAGGATCATACATATTCCCTAACGCTATCACTGGTATTAGTACAACTACACCACATGAAAGAGTTGTTGTGGTTGGTGCTGGTGGAACTATCCTTTACACAGAACCAGGCCTATCAGGACTTACAACATCATTTGTTATAACTAATAAGTTTGCATCCCAAGACTTTCATGACGTTGCATACCATGATGGAACATTTATTGCTGTTGGTAATCAAGGATCAATTTACAAATCAATAGATGGTGAAACATGGTCTGGTGTAACTACCACATCCATTACCACTAATTTAAAAGGCATCGCTTATGGTTCTAATAAATGGATTGCGGTTGGAGCTGCAGGGACAATCATATCCTCTGTAGATAAAGGAAATAATTGGTCTGTTGTATCAGCTGGTGGTACATTCCAGTTAAACAGTGTCCACTATGAAAATAATGTTTGGTTAGCTGTGGGTGGTGCTGGAATGGCTATGAATTCTATTGATGGTACAACTTGGTTTAAAAAACATGTGGTTGCTGGGGGAGCTCCTCTTGGATTCCAATTAAATGGAGTGGTATATGGTGATAATAAAATGGTTGCAGTTGGTTATGGATCAACTCCTGTGTGGAGTGGCTATGAAAAAGTTGGTGCAACCGCAACCGCAACCATTGGTGCTGGTGGAACTATTAGTGCAATAACTGTTACTGATGGTGGATTTGGATATACAGCTAACACGAATCCAACTGTGTTGTTAAGTCAAGAAACTATTACTCGTGAACAATGCAATACAGTAAATATATCTGGTGACTATGGAGTCATAACTACTGCTGAATACAAAGCGAGTGGCCCTAACAGTTTACCCGCCATAGAACTTACATTAGATTCAGATGAATTCCTTGAACAAACTGCATTTGGAAATATTGCAAGAAGCACAATTGCTGTTGGTGATTACTTTGTAGTATATAATTCGAGAGTTGGTACTGCTGGAACTGGGCCAACATCAATAGATAAGGATTCAAATATTGTTGGTCAAGGAACAACAATGATAGATAATATCTATAAGGTTGAAACAGTAACCAACATTAATGCAGCTACTGTTAAAGTTGCATGCAATGTTAAGTCTTATGCTTCTGGTATTGTTACCACAGCTTCTGGGACAAACTTAGGTTACTATAGTTTTGGTAAATTGACAAATATAACAAGATCATCTAGTCCAAAATCATTTAGTTCCAATAATCTTAACGGTTATGTTGGTGTAACAACCTCGTCATTGGTCAGACGTATCAATCCATTATCTGTAACTTACAGTAACTTTGACCAAAGCTCATAAATAAACAAAAATAGTCTAATAAAATGCCTGCGATTATTTCAGATCAATTTAGAATATTAAATGCTGCGAACTTTGTCGCTGGTGTACAAGATGCATCGCAGAATTATTATAGTTTTATAGGTCTACCAAATTCTCAAGATACCACAGCTGGTTATGGCCAAGCTGACTGGAATACAAATACTCCATCACCTATGGATGGATTTAAAGAATATAATGATGCGTGGGATACCATGCTTGGTCTTAAAAAGATAAGTGTTGATGATGTTCAAAGAATGGTTAAAAAAACCACTTGGACAGCTGGTACAGTATATGAAATGTATAAGAATGGATATACTAGAGAGAATCAGAGTCCTAAAACATCTTCCACTAATCTATATGATGCACAATATTATGTCGTAAATAGTGATCTTAAAGTTTATCTTTGTATCAATAATGGTCAAAGTCCAGATAACCCACAAGGTAGACAATCCTTAGATGAACCAAATTTTGTTGACCTAGAGCCAAGAGCTGCTGGTACATCTGGTGATGGATATATTTGGAAATACCTTTACACTATCAAACCAGCACAAATTATAAAATTTGATTCTATTGATTTCATGCCAGTTCCTAATGATTGGGGAGTTGGAGATAATACAGATGTTAAAAATAATGCAGTTGATGGTAAAATAGAAACTGCTGTTATTGTGAACTCTGGAGATGGGTATCAACCAATTGGTACTACATTCAACAATATTCCGATTTTAGGTGATGGTACAGGAGGGAAAGTTTCTGTCACTGTAAACTCTCAAGGTAAAGTTTCTGATGTAACAGTTACCAATGGTGGAACTGGATATACGAGAGGAACTATTCAATTCTATCCTGGCGCTCCAGGCACTGAAACTGGTGGCCCAATATCTGGATTGTCGGTTGTTGGTGGTGCTACAACATCTGTAGCTAACATTGAAGTTGTTATTCCACCACCAGGCGGACATGGTTTTGATGTATATAAAGAACTAGGTGCGTTTAGAGTCTTAATGTATTCAAGATTTGAAAATGATACATCAAATCCTGATTTTATAGTTGGTAATGATTTTGCCAGAGTTGGAGTGGTAAAGAATCCTAAGAATCTTGCTGGATCAAATCTTACTAAGTCTAGTGCAGTTTCATTAACTTCACTAAAACTTGCAGCTGAGGGTGGTGGTAATATTTCTGATGTGACATTTGATGTTGATACAGCTGTATCACAAACAGTTGGTGTTGGATCAACTGCAGTTGGATATGTTGCAAATTGGGATTCATCAACTGGCGTTCTTAAATTATACACACCTACTGGAATTGGTAATTCGACTTATGGATTCCGAATGGTGGACTTTACCTCTCAAATAGGGCCTTTAAGTAGTGGTACTAAATATCGAATCACTGGTGGAGGTGGGCCTAATGTGGGAATAGACACAACTTTTGGTACTGAAGGTAATCCAGCGACTGAAGTTACAGTAGGAACTGCTAAAGTTCAACTAGGCCAAAACTTTATTGAGGGTGTTGCCCAACCAGAAGTTAAAAAATATTCTGGTGAGATATTATACATAGATAACAGGGCTGCAATACAACGTAGTGCTACCCAGAAAGAAGACGTAAAAATTGTATTAGAGTTCTAAGAAAATGCCTCAAGAGACCAATCTGAATGTTTCTCCATATTTTGATGATTTTAATGAAGAAAAGAACTTTAACAGAGTTCTATTTAAACCTGGCATACCAGTTCAGGCTAGAGAACTAACTCAGTTACAGACAATACTTCAAAATCAAATAGAGAAGTTTGGACAACACTTCTTTAAAGAAGGTTCAATGGTCATTCCTGGCCAAATTGGTTATGATTCATCGTATCATGCTGTTGAACTAGAGGACACTTTTTTAGGTATTCCAATATCAGAATATCTTGATAAATTGGTTGGTAAAACAATAAAAGGAGAAATATCTGGTGTAGAGGCAACAGTCGTAAATTATATACTAGCTACTCAATCAGAAAGAGGACATAATACTCTATATGTAAAATATAGTAAATCTGGAAATGACTTTGCAACTAATGTTTTTAATGATGGAGAAAATTTAGTAACATCTAGTGATATTGAATATGGTATATCAAGAGTCATAGCTAATAACCCTTTTGCTACAGCCATAGCATTAAATGCAACATCTATGGGAACTGCAGCAACAGTTCAAGAAGGTGTATATTTTATTCGTGGATATTTTGTTAAAGTAGCTACTCAAACAGTAATTATTGATCAGTATAGTAATGATCCATCTTATAGAGTTGGTTTGTTTATAGATGAAAATGTAATATCCGCATTTGATGATTCTACTTTATTTGATAATGCAGCTGGGTTTTCAAACTTTGCAGCTCCAGGCGCCGATAGATTTCAACTAAAACCAACACTAATTAAAAAAGATATAGACGATTTTAGTGATGCAAACTTTATAGAGTTACTAAGATTAAACAAAGGTGCCATTCAAAGAATGGTTAAAAAGACTGATTATAATCTTTTAGCTGATGAGTTTGCAAGAAGAACATTTGATGAAAGTGGAAATTACTATGTAAAACAATTTGGAGTTCAAGTCAGAGAATCTCTAAATGACAGACAAGGAAATAATGGAGTATATTTTAAAGATCAAAAAACTTCACAAGGTAACGAACCAAGTAGTGATAGTATGATTATTCAACTATCTCCTGGCAAGGCATATGTAAGAGGTTTTGAAATAGAAAAAGTTGGTAGTACTTTTATAGATGTAGATAAACCAAGAACGATTAGAAAATTAGAAAATCAAGTATTTGCATTTGATAAAGTCAGTAAAATAAAAGTAAATCGTGTTTATGGAACACCTTTTATTGGTATGGGTGTTAATCATACGGTTCAGTTGAGAGGTCAAAGAACAGGTGCGACTCACTCATCTGCAGCCACTGGACATATTGGTGATGCAAGAGTTTATGATTATAAATTAGAATCAACTGGATACACTGGTGACACTAGTGTTTATGAATTATTCTTATGGGATATACAAACATTTACAACTTTAACAATTAATAGTAATCTTACTGCGCCAGTGGGATCATTAATTGAGGGTCAGAGAAGTGGTGCAAGAGGACATTTAAAAGTTGCTGCAAGTAATACTACATCTCTATCGTTAACATCTACTGGTGGTAATTTCATAGTTGATGAACCAATTAGAGTAAATGGAGTTGATGATAGTAAAACTATAACCGCAGTTACAGAATTTTCTATTGATGATGTTAAATCAATTTATCAACAAGTAAGTGGTTCTACATTCAATGCTGATACCGTTCTTTCAAGAGAAGGCAGTCCAGCTCCTGCAGGCACAGAATATACAATCACAACTGGTGGTACATGTACTGTAGCTGGAGCTAGATTTTCTCGTGGTATTAAAGTTAATGACATCGTAAAGTATCAAAAATCAGGAGAAACTGATCCAACATTTAACAGGGTATCTGCAGTTAATTCAAACGGATCACAAATTACTCTTGTTGCTTTAGGTACTGATGTAGCTGGAGTTTGTCAAAAAGAATTACCATCTGGTTCTACTTTAGTTACTAGTGATTTTAAAATCATAAGGCCTCGTATTATTGACGGTAAAAATTCTGGTTTTATATCAGATATGCCGAAGGCTGCGATATCTAGTCTTGATTTGACTTCATCTGAGATATCAACTAGACAAAGATTTACTTTTACTCCAAGTGGTGGAACAGCTACTGCATCAATAACATCGACCAATGAATTTTTTGAAGTATTTGATGAAGAAAGATATAATCTTACATATGTAGCAAATGGTGATGTTCAAGTTTTAAGAGAAGCTAATCTTGTATTTTCGGCTGATAGAAAATCTGTGACTTTGAAACAGTTGTCACAAAACAACGCTGCAGTCTTTACTGCAACAGTAAAAAGAACACAAGTTATATCTCAGAAAAAAACTTTAGATGAATGTCGT
>VTLG01004483.1_pt1 | contig 20110 bp, 31 predicted proteins | sample 4694571 | NCBI WGS metagenome assembly VTLG01 (sample SAMN12604809, study PRJNA352737) | marine metagenome | biome: ENVO:00000447; feature: ENVO:00000209|ENVO:00000569|ENVO:01000036; material: ENVO:00002151; isolation source: viral sequences binned using virsorter ... | reverse complement strand
AAGAATACACACACAATCATCAAAAATATCATGGTGAGTTTTTACACGCTATGGTTATCGCAGTTACAACTATTCCAAAAAGATCTTTATCGTTTCAAGTAATATTTACTGGTGCAGAAACATACGACACAGATGAGCCTAACGTACATGGTGGAGCGATGTGGGCAAGAATGCCTCTTACAGCTCTTGTTGGTGATACTCCTTTTGAAGAATGGCCTGAAGCTATGCCTGCCTGGGCAGCACAACCGTGGGACTGTGCATCTCACACACATAGTGTTTATGTATTAGAGAACTGTACTCCTTGTCCTTGGTTAGCTAAAATTGACGGAGAATTTTACCCAGCAAAATACTATTTTACTGTAGATTATACAGAGTCTGATACTGCTGACGATCCAGCACAACACAAACAAACACACGTGCTTGAATTACTTGATGCAGGGGAGTGGACAGGTAATATGGTAGCATTACCAAATAATAGAGTTAGAATTACACGTCCTGCCCAATTTGAACTAGGAGAAGGAGCTCCAGACTTTAGGCCTTCTCAACATATTCATTACAGCAAATCTGATTTAGATTATACTTTGGATGTGAATCAAGTATTTGACAATTTATACGCTCCAGAGGATGATAAGGATTAATTATGGCATTATCAGGAAGCACAAATTTTGAACCAAACGTAACTGAGTTTATCGAAGAAGCATACGAAAGATGTGGAGCTGAACTAAGAACAGGTTATGATTTAAAAACAGCAATACGTAGTGTAAATCTTATGTTAGCAGAATGGGCTAACAGAGGCCTCAATCAATGGACTATAGAAGAAGCCACACAAACTGTTACAGAAGGCACTACAAGTTATTCTTTAAATTCTAATGTCATAGATATTTTAGATGTGGTTGTACGTAGAACAGTAAATCAAACACAAACAGACATAAGCATGAATCGTGTAAGTAGAAGTGAATATATTAATATTCCTAATAAAACTACAAAAGCAAGACCATCTCAATTCTTTTTTGATAAATTAAGCACACCAGCACTTAAAGTGTGGCCTGCACCTGAAAATAGTACTGATGTTTTAGTTTTTAACAAACTTGTGCGTATGGATGATGCAGATAAAGCTACAAATACTATGGATATGCCCTTTAGGTTTTATCCTTGTTTTGTTGCTGGTCTAGCATATTATTTATCGTTGAAAAAAAATCCGCAACTTACTCCACAGTTGAAAGCTTTGTATGAAGAAGAGTTCCGTAGAGCTGCTGACCAAGACGAGGATAGAGCTTCATTTAAAATCAGACCAAATATAAGGATGAATTAATATGGCATACGCACTTGGTAAATTTGCAAAAGCTTTATGTGATAGGTGTGGTTTTGAATATAAATTAAACGAACTAAAAGAAGAATGGAACGGCTTAAAAACATGTTCAGATTGCTATGAGCCAAAGCATCCACAACTAGAGCCTCTTACAGCTACTGCTGATCCAGAAGCCTTGTATAAACCAAGACCAAATAATGATGTAGAAGAAGGAGAAGGTTTTGTTGTCGTTGTGCAATCAAATAACTTTAAACCAGACTTTTTAAATCCATCTACTTTGCCGACTAACTTTACAGTTGGCAAGATGACAGGTGGAGTAGGCGAGGTTACAATAGTTACATGACATTAGCAGAACTAAAAACATTAATACAAAATTATGTAGAAAATACAGAAACTACATTTGTAGCTACATTAGATGATTTTATTAAAAATGCTGAAGAAAGAATATTTGAGCTGATACAGTTTGATTATTTTCGTAAAAACGTAACAGGTACTTTATCAACAGGTAATACCTATCTTACAGCTCCCACAGATTTTCAAATGTCCTTTTCACTAGCCGTAATAGATGGTAATGGTGATTACCATTACTTAGATAAAAAACATACTACATTTATGCGTGAATATGCTGTAGATCCTACAGCAACGACTGAAAGAGCAAGACCTGAATATTACGCAGATTTTGATAAAGATTTATCTACAGCCTCTAATAACGGTTCTACGTTAATTGTAAGCCCAGTTCCAGATCAAGACTATAATGTAGAATTACACTATCTATTTAAACCAAACTCATTAGTAACAGACACAACTGGCACCTGGGTATCACAAAATGCTAGAAATGCGTTACTATATGGAGCATTAGTAGAAGCTAATATATTTTTAAAGGGTGAAAGCGACATGCAACAGCAATACGAGCAACGCTTTTTACTTGAAATTACAAGGCTTAAAAACCTTGCAGAAGCTCGCGGAAGGAGAGATGAGTACCGTTATGATTCTTTGAGGACAACGGTATCTTAAAAAATACATGGAAAAAATTGAAAGTCTAAAGGGCAAATCAGTAGCTATAGTTGGTCTTGGTAAAAGCTGGTTTGATTATAATCTTGCAAAATCACACGGAGTTCACTTTGATGAGGTGTGGGCAATAAATGGGGTAGGTACGGTAATCTATCACGATAGAGTATTTATGATGGATCCTGCATCTAGGTTTCTAAATACAGAAGATGCAGGTGGTCAAACTGAAAGTATGGCAAAAATGTTACAAGAGCACGAAGGTCCTATTTATACGTGTGAATTAGATGATAGATGTCCAGGTTTAGTTGAATATCCTGTAGAAGAGGTCATTCAAGACCTGAATTGTTATTATCTTAATAACACAGTTGCTTACGCAATAGCATTTGCTTTATGGAACGAAGTATCAGTTTTAAAAATGTTTGGGGTAGATTTTTCATACAAAGGTAACTTACATTTTGCCGAAGCAGGTAGAGGTTGTACTGAGTTTTGGTTAAGTAAATGTATATCAGCAGGTATGCAAGTTGAGGTGGCACATACATCTGGGTTACTTGATACTGATGTTCCAGCAGAACAAAAGCTTTACGGTTATCATAGATTAGCAAATCCTTTGATTGTGATGGCAGATGAGAATGGTTTGAAAGTTGAAAAAATAAATAATCTTGAAATCACTAGAAAATCACAAGAACCCATACTAATAGATCGTAATGATTCTCACCTCAAACCACCAGAACCTAACAAATGGTAGACGAAATAACACCAGCAGGTTTGCCTAGTTTAGGTATTATAGAAGCAAAAACATCTAATTATGGCGGTCATCCTCCAGAGTTTTGGGCAGAAAGACTTACAGAAAAAATAGTAAGCAGTAGTAATAGTGAAGACCCATATATAAAAGAACAAGCAAGAGCATACAGAGATATGATTTATCAGGTTTGTTTGATTTATATAAAAAATGCTTTAAAATCTTATAAAGCTACTTTGATACAAGATTTATCTGGTCAAGGTAGTGAAGATATAGCAAAAATAATTAAAGGTATTTAATATGGCCATTACATCAACATTAACTACAAGTTTTAAAAAAGAACTATTAACTGCAACACATAACTTTGCAACTAATGGTAATGCTTTTAAACTTGCTTTATTCACAAGCTCTGCCACTATGGGAGCAACTACAACTGCCTATTCAACTTCACAAGAAGTAAGTGGTACTAACTATACAGCAGGCGGAGCCGCTTTAACTAAAGTCGCACCAACAAGCGGTGGTACTACAGGTTTTACTGATTTTGCTGATTTAACATTTGGCACAGCAACAGTAACAGCAAGAGGTTGTTTGATTTATAACGACACTAATAGTGACAAATCTGTTGCTACAATTGATTTTGGTGGCGATAAAACATCAACAGCAGGCGATTTTACAATAGTTTTTCCAGCCGCAGCAGCAAGTACAGCTATTATCAGAATAGCCTAAGGTTAGCCAAAAATGGCTAATGTAACTGGTTGGGGCAGAGGAACCTGGGGTTCTGACACTTGGGGCGAACCAAATCCAGTTACCCTTACAGGATTAGCAGCAACAAGTGCTGTTGGTTCCGTAACTATCGTAGCGAAAGCTAATGTAATTCCAACAGGACAATCAGCAACTGGATCAGTAGGTACTCCTACTTTTGATTGTGAAGCTAATCTAACTCTTACAGGTCAATCAGCAACATCTGCTGTAGGCACGCCAACAGTTGTAGCAAAAGCAAATATAACGCCATCTACGCAAGTAGGAACAAGTGCTTTAGGCACTATCTCTATAGTTGGAAAAGCAAACATAGTACCAACAGGACAATCTGCAACATCGGCCATCGGAGGTGTAGGTGTTAATGGAGATGCTGTTGCTAATGCACCAGGAGCCGTAGGGTCTGTCGGTAGTGTTGGCGTAGATGTAGATGGAGAGGCTAATGTAATTATATCAGGAGTTGCAGCTACTTCAGCAGTAGGATCTGTAACCATTCATCACAATGCAAGGTTTGATATTGATGGTGTTAGTGCCACAGGTAATGTAGGTTCTGTTACCATAACAGCTAAAGGAAACATTAGTATTATAGGAGTTGAGGCTACTGGATCTGTAGGTAGTGTATTAGTTTGGTCGCTAATAGATGATACACAAACAAAAAATTATGCTAATATAAATACTGACCAAAGTTCATCCTTTGCTGAAATAAATGAAACACAAACTCCAAATTGGGAAGAGGTAGCATAGAATATGGCAACTTATGTAAATGATTTAAGGTTAAAAGAGATAGCGACAGGTGATGAGTCAGGAACCTGGGGAACCTCTACGAATACTAATTTAGAGCTTATAGCAGAAGCATTTAGTTTTGGTACAGAAGCAATAACAACAAACGCTGACACTCATACAACAACAATAGCAGACGGATCAACAGATCCTGGTAGATCACTTTATTTAAAATACACAGGCACGCTTGATAGTGCTTGTACTATTACTATAGGCCCTAATACCGTATCTAAGCTTTGGTTTATTGAAAATGGTACTTCTGGATCCCAAAATATAATTATTTCACAAGGTAGTGGTGCAAATATTACTATACCACCTGGAGATACTAAAGCAATTTATTCAGACGGAGCAGGATCAGGAGCAGCTATGGTAGATGCTTTTGCTAGTCTTAGCGTTGTAGATCTTAAAGTACAAGACGATTTAACCGTAACAGATGATTTGATTGTCAATGGTGATATAGATTTAGAAGGTTCAATTGATGTAAATGGTACGGCTAACCTTGATGTAGTAGATATAGACGGAGCTTTAACACAAGATGGAGGTGCAGTATTTAACGAAGATTCTGCTGATGTAGATTTTAGAGTTGAATCAAATGGTGAAGCTAACATGCTTTTTGTCAATGGTGGAGATAATACTGTTTTAATCGGAAGTAGTACTTCTATAGCTAATAGTGCGGGAACGGGTGCGTTACAAGTATTAGGAACAGGTGGTGGAGATACTACTTTAACTATAGGAAGATTCAGTGCAAATGCTTCTCCTCCTACTTTAGAGTTTACAAAATCAAGAAATGCAACAATAGGTTCTAATACAATAATACAAGATGGTGATAACTTAGGACAAATAGTATTTAGTGCATCAGATGGTAATGATATGCTTTCTAGTGCAGCTAAGATTGAAGTTGAAGTGGATGGAACTCCAGGTGCAGATGATTTACCTGGAAGAATGGGTTTTTATACTACTCCTGATGGTGGAACAGGCTCTACTGAGAGGATGCGTATATCTAATGACGGAAAAATTGGAATTAGTGTTACAGCCGAACAAATTTTACATATCAAAGATACAAGCAATCCTGATACTACAACGGGTTCAGTTATTATTGAGGGTCAAAGAGATGGTACTGCTAATTTATTAGAATTAAGAGCAAGAGATAACTCATCATCATCTGGTGCTTTGCCAAATGGACAAGGTGGAATTGTAAGATTTACAGGCTTTGATGGTACAGATTTTGAAGAGTTAGCAAATATTTCTGCTAATGCAGATGGACAAGCAGTTGCAAATAATGATTCTCCTGGTAGGTTAGTATTTGGAACAACTGCTGATACTGATGGTTCATCTACAGAAAAAGTCCGTATAACAAGCGGTGGATTTTTAGGTGTGGGAACGACCTCGCCTTCAACTCAACTTCATGTGGCAGCTACTAATAATTCTGCTGGCGATTTATATACAGCAGTTGGTGCAGGTAATGTTCCATCTCTTACAATTCAAAACGCAGGCACAACAGACAATAATAATGCTGGAATATTCTTTAGGGATAACGATGGCATGAGATCCTCAGTTGCTGCTAGGTTTGTTAATCACTCAACTAACGAAACTCAATTAAGAATTAGCACTACTAATTCTAGTGGAAGCACAGCAGAAAGATGGATTTTTGAAGGTAATGGTAATTTTAAACCTATTGCTAATGGAACTGGTATTAACTTTGATGCTTCAGAAGGTGGAAGTGCATCATCAACAGTTCTTGATGATTATGAAGAAGGTACTTGGACTCCTACTGATAGTAGTGGTGCTAGTTTAAGTTTTGCCGCATCTGGTGGTAGGTATACAAAAATAGGAAATAAAGTCTTTTTTGTTTTTAGAGTGCAATATCCAAGCACCACAAATAGTGCAAATGCTAGAATTGGTGGATTACCTTACACAGGTGTAGGTAGTAGTGCAGCAAATTTAGATATTGCAGGTGGTGCAACGATAGCATTAGCACAAAATTTTAATGCTGGTTATAGTGCTTATGTTGAACAAGGTAATACAACTATGTATCTTTTTAAAACTAATGAAGACCAAGCTACTATAGTAGTAAATGCTACTTTAAGCGGACAAAATGTTTATATGTTTGGACAATATACAGTTTAACTAATATACCTAGTGGATTCTAGGTACAGACCATAGGAGAAAAAAATGGCGATAACAAAAACAGTAATAGAAGACAAAATAGAAATTGTCGGAGAATACAAAAATATACAAATAAGAACAGCTACTGTTATTAAAGAAGACGGCACAGAGCTTACAAGGACTTTTCATAGAAAATCTCTTGAATGTGTTACATCTTCAAAAGATGGAGATACTTGGACTCATACAGATACAGATATATCTGGAGAGTCTACAGAGGTTCAAGCTGTTTGTAATGCAGTTTGGACTACTACAGTTAAAAATGCTAGGAAAACAGCTAACGAAGCAGGAAAAGTCTAAAAGGAGAATTACATGGCGATATCATATACTTGGGACTGTAAAACTTGCGATACATACCCAACAAAAAGCGGTAAATCAAATGTGGTTTATAACGTACATTGGAGGCTTACAGCTACTGACGATACTAATAAAGACAGCGATGGCAATAACTGGACTGCTACTACATACAGCTCACAAATTGTAAGTACAGATGATTTATCTAGTTTTATTAATTGGTCAAGTCTTACTAATGCTGATGTTCAAGGTTGGGTAGAAACAGCTTTAACTGCTGATAAAGTAACAGCTATGAAGGCAAGCTTAGATGCACAGATAGCTAAAAAAATAACACCAACATCTGTAACTAAAACATTAAGTTAATTTTAATTAACCACACCGACAAGTGTGCATAAAACCATAGGAGGATAATATGGATAATAAAGAAACTGTCAAACAAGAAAATAAAATCGTTATGGGTGATCAAGAGATTTTAGAATCAGAACTTACCCCGCAACAAAAATATCTTGCAAACCAAATAACAGACTTAAATAACAAAAAAGCAAAACTTCAATTTGATTTAGATCAAATAGACGCTGCTTTGGGTGTTTTTCAAAATACTTTCATACAGTCTACAAAAGAAGTAGCTGACGAAGTTTTAAAGTCTGAAACAAAAACTATAAAATAGGGAGAAAAAAATGATTTTTGAAATAATTATGTGGATAACAGCTATTGTTACTATAAGCAGTTTGATAGCTGCTAGTACACCAACGCCAAAGGATGATTTATGGATTGGTAAATTATATAAACTTATTGACATGTTAGCTTTGAACATAGGCAAAGCAAAGGAGAAATAATGGGCTGGTGGAGTAATTTAGTAGATAAAATAACTGGAACACACAAAGTTGAAGTAAGAGCTAGAAATAAAAAAGGACATTATGTTGCTGATGATAAATCAACACCTAATGTAAATGAAGCTTATACAACAAAAAGAGTTAAAAAGTCTAAATAATGTCTGAGTCGCCAGATGCTTTTGTATATAACGCAACATTAGACCGTATTGTAGATGGTGATACGTTTGATTGTATTTTGGATCTAGGGTTTGATGTAAAATTACACAAGCAAAGAGTAAGACTTAGCGGTATTGATACACCAGAATCTAGGACACGTGATCTTGCTGAAAAAAAACTAGGGTTAGCTGCAAAGGCTAGGCTTGGTGAGTTATGTTGCGGTACTTTTAAAGTTAAATCTTTAGGTAAAGGAAAATATGGACGCATAATTGGCATACCATATACAGAAGATGGTAAAGATATTTGTAAAATATTAATAAAAGAAGGACATGCTGTAGTTTATGACGGCGGCAAAAAAACAAAAGTATGGGGTGATTACTAATGAATGATGGACAAGGAAGGTTTGGAGGCGATATGGATCGTAATGAAGTTGAGATGGATCTCAATAAGTTTATGGCTATGATCCAAGAAATATCACAACTCAAAGATAAAATAAGGGATTTAGAAGATACAACTAATGTTAATCCTTGGCAAAAGGTTATACATCTAGCACAAGCTGTAGATTCCTGGAGAATATTTCCAAGAATGTTTTTAAGTGTTTATATGTATTTGCTTTACTACACAACATTTTGGTTTATGGCATTAGAATCGCCAAGCTTTGAACAATCAGGCCTTATATCTATTGTTGTGGGTGCAGGAGCAGCTTGGTTTGGCTTATATGCAGGAACATCAGGTTCTAGCAAGTCATTCAAAGGCGAAGCTAATAAAGAATAATGGAAGTATTTGACCTTATAGAAAAGGTCGGATTACCTATAGCAGGCGGTCTAGTAATGGGTTATTTTATATTTCTTATTATGAAACAACTTATGGGTAATCTTGTAAGTGATATAAAAGGAATACAAGGTATAACTAAGATGCTTATCACAAGAGCATCAATAATGAACAACGACATCATAAGAATAGATACTTCTGTATCAAGTGCTTTAAATTTAAAACCAGACTTAGATAGAATAGCAAGAGCAGAAAACTTTGTAGAAGACGGTAAGATAGACGCTAGACGTGATTAATGGACATAGTTGTATTAGTAGAGAAGTTTGGCTTTACGACCATAATGGTGGTTGGCTTAGGTTATTTTGTTTACTTTGTTTGGCAAACAATTACTAATACTATAGACCCTGCTGTATCAGAAATGAAAAAAACAATTATACGGCTAACTGACCAACTTCGCCTGTTAGATCAAGATATGATACGATTACAAGAGAAAGTTAATACTGTCTTGGAGTTAAATGAAAAAGAAAATGACAAAACAAGAGCTAATAAAGGAAGAAGCAGCAAAAACTAGAATATTAGCCTGGATAATGTTTATGGGTTTAATTATGTTTGTAGGCATTATTGGTATAAATGTAAAAGCAGATCAGATAGTTCACAAATTCAAATCACCTAGTTTTAATGGCGTAGGCACTTCTTCACATTATCTTACTATAGAAAACCAAGAATACACTCGTAAACTTACGATTAAAGAAGAAATAAAAGCTTTACAAGATGAGATAGAGAGAGAAAAAGAAAATAGTACATTAGCTAGGTTTATGCGTAATCTTGAATCAAGAGTATATGCTGAGTTATCAAGACAGCTAGTAAATAATCTGTTTGGAGAAACACCACAAAGTTCTGGCACCATAACATTAGAAGGCAATACTATAGAGTATACTAGCGATGGCACTACATTAACCCTAACTATAACCGAGCAAGATGGAACAATCACCACTATCGTTATCCCTATTGGTACTTTTACTTTCTAGTTGTTCTATATTTGACCAATTTGAAGACACCTACGAGCAAAGGTTTTCTGCTGAAAACGTTGTAAACATACAAGATCTGCAATCTGTAGAGTTAAAACAAGCACCTATACCTAAAGTTAGTCCTGTTGTAGCTGTATATCCGACTGCTTTCACTGATCAAACAGGACAAAGAAAAAGCAACAGCGAGTTTGCTTTATTTAGTACCGCAATCACACAACAACCTAATGCATTATTAATCAGAGCACTCAAACATGCAGGAGATGGCAAGTTTTTCAGGGTTGTAGAGCGAGTAGGACTAGATAACCTTACAAAAGAAAGACAGTTAATTCGTAGTGCTAGAGAACAAACTGCTACAGAAGATGAAAAAAAGAAAGCACTTAGGCCGTTATTGTTTGCAGGTATATTAATTGAGGGAGCTGTTATATCTTATGAAGCTAACCTTGAATCTGGTGGTATAGGTGCTAGGTATCTTGGTATAGGCAATAGCGTACAGTATAGAGAAGATAATATAACGGTAAGTATGCGTATGGTATCTGTTGCTACAGGTGAAGTATTGCTAGAAGTTTTAAGCCGTAAAACCATATTTAGTTACGGTAAATCAGAAGATGTATTTAGGTTTATAGAAGCAGGTACAGAGCTTGTAGAAATAGAACTTGGTAATGCTAGAAACGAGTCATCAACTATAGCACTAATGAAAGCTATAGAAGGTGGAGTTTTAGAAATAATAAATCAAGGATATAAAAAAAGTTTTTGGATTTTACAAAACGATAATGAAGGAGTAGAATTGAATGATGAAGATATTGATGAGCCTAGTTGTGATGCTGAGTGCATTGACAACATTCGCGGCTGACAACGAAATATATGTAGATCAGTCTGGTACTGGAGCTAACATAGATCTGGAACAATTAGGTATATCAAACTTAATAGGTGGTCTGCAATCTACAGCAGGAAGTCTTACGCCTTTTGATTTAGACGGCAATTCTATGACACTTGATATTAATATGATTGGTGATACCAATAAGTTTCTTGGTGACATTTTAGCTAATAACTTTACTGGACTTTACAATTTTACTGGTGATACAAATACTTTTACCATTCAAGTAGATCCAACAAATACATACAGTTCTAATGGTTCTAATCAAAACATAGCAGTTACAGGCAATAGTAATACTTTTACACTTAATCAAGGCACAACTGCTTTAGCAGCAAGTTTAGATTTAGATTGGATCATACAAGGTAACAATAACCAAGTAACATCTAATATCAATATTGATGGTGCAACTAACTTTATGGATATAGACGGTAATGATAACGCAGTTACATATACTGGTACTGGAGTTACTGCATCAGCAGGCGGTTACTTTTATTTAGATCACACAGGTGGATCAAGAACGTTTAACATTTCACAACTGAGTACATTAGATAATGACTGGCTCAAAATTATTTCTGTATCTGGCACTACCGCTTCTACTGTTTGCGTCATTCAAAACGACCAAGGTACAAGCACAAGCTGTTGATATTGGAGATATATCTGAGCTAAACGGTTCAGCACAAATCCTAAGAGATAAAACTTATGATGCAAACCTTAAGTTTGCTATTCAAAGTAATGACGAAGCAATAACAAAAGATGGCCGTATGGCTATCACTTTTCTTGATGACTCTATTGTTAAACTTACAGAATTTAGTGAGTTAGTTATTGATGAGTACATCTACGATCCTGACCCGTCAAAAGCAAAGATGGCTCTTACCTTTGGTCTTGGTACCGCTAGGTTTATTACAGGTAATCTTAACCGTATAGATAAACAAAACATAACTCTTAAAACACCAACAGCTAATATAGCTATACGTGGGACTGATTTTACGGCTACAGTTGATGAACTAGGGCGTAGTTTAATTATTTTGCTACCAGACGCTCTAGGGCTTTCTAGTGGCGAAATAGAGGTAGTTACTGCTATGGGGACTGTTTTACTTAATAAACCTTATGAAGCTACTACAGTAAGCGTATTTGAGTCAGCTCCTACTAAACCAGTTATATTAGATCTTACACTAGACCTTATAGACAATATGCTTATTGTTACACCACCCAAAGAAGAAGTAGTTGCAGAAGAAGAATCTACAAGTACACAAACAGATAGTGTTTTAGATTTTAATGATTTGGATATAGATTTTCTTGCAGAAGACTATTTAAAAGAAGATAGTTTAGAGTTTACAGAGTTAGATATAAATTATCTTGATGTAAATTATTTAGAAGATTTATTAAATGTACTAGATGCATTAGCTATAGCTGAAGAAGAAGACCAATTAGCACAAGCTACCAGCACACAAATATCTGGTACTTTATTAGGTAAAGATCCTGATACACAAATAACTGCAATTATCACAGGTAGTGTTGTAAGTCTTAGAAGAGAGGTTAGTGAGAGCGTAAGAGTAGATTTAGATGGTAATAATGCATATACGGTTATTTTGATTCAAGATGGTATTTCTAATATAATCAAAGTTAATGGAGGAAGTGATAGTGTAATTACTATCACTCAGAGTGATTAAATGAAGCGACTATTATTACCTGTAGTTATAATACTAGCCTTACCTTTATTGTTTCAAAGCACACCTACAGAGATACTAAAACTTAAGGTATTTGATGCTCTAATACAAACACCACAAGAATCTGGTAATTTTGTAATACTCAATATAACTGAAGAAGATGTAGAGCGTGAGGGTGGTTATCCACTACCAAGAAAAAGATTAGCACAAATACAATTAGATATACTAGGCAAAGGTGCTCTTGGTGTTGGTTGGGTTATATCTTTTCCACAAGCAGACAGAATGGGTGGAGATGAAGCCTTTGCTAGATCTTTAGGATACGCACCATCTGTTATAGCTATGTTTGAAGACGGTAAAGGTAATTTTCCTAAAACACCTGGAACTGTTGTGCTTGGTGACAATAATGGTGGTATAATAAGCACGGGAGTGAAGCAAAACCTACTTCTCTTATCCAATCACACCTTACAGGGTTTGGCTATTGCTCCCACTGACATAGATCAACTTGTAAGAAGAATACCTCTTTTAGTCAAAACACCTAATAACGAATGGATACCTAGTTTTGGTACACAAATATATAAGGCCTTGTTTGGTGTAAAAACATACATTATAAAAACTAATGATAATGGTATATCAGAAATATCAATAAAAGGTATACCGCCAGTAAAGACAGATAGCTTTGGCCGTAAGTGGATAAGCTGGGTTGATACACCACAAACTAATCTACAAGAGATGGAAGTAAATGGTAAGTTTGTGTTCGTTGGCGTTACGGCTAACGGAGTTATGCCACAAATTGCTACACCTGTAGGTTTATTAGAGCCACATAAAATACAAGCAGCACTAGCTGAATCTATACTTATACAAGATAGTCCTTACATACCAGACTGGGCATTAGCTGCCGAACTAGGTATGTTAATTATATTTGTTACTTTAGTATGGTTTGCTTTACATTTACTTGGCATAACTTGGGGCATAAGCGTAGCTACTTTTTTAATAATTAGCACAGGTGGTCTAGGTTACTACTTTATTACAAAAGGTTTATTAGTAGATGTATCTTGGACGTTATTATCAGAGTTTATTGCAGGATCTATAGCTTTCTATTTAAGATTTAGACAACAATACAAACTACGTCAACAGATTAAGAAACAGTTTGAACACTATTTAGATCCTCGCCAAGTCAAAAAACTACAAGATGACCCAGGTTCTTTAGTGCTTGGTGGAGAGCGTAGATACTGCACATTCTTGTTTACAGATGTAAGAGGTTTTACAGCTTTGTCTGAAAGACTAGAGCCAGAGGAGGTTACAGAGATTATGAATAAAGCTCTTACAATACAAGCTAATACCGTTAAAAGATATGACGGTATGGTAGATAAGTACATAGGTGACGCTATGATGGCCATATTTAACGCTCCTATTGACCTGCCAGGACATGAAACTTCCGCAGTATTATGTGCTAAAGAGATACAAGACAAAATAAAAATGGCTGATTTAGATGTTGAAATAGGCATAGGAGTCAATAGTGGTTATGCAGTTATTGGTAATATGGGTAGTGAAACTAGGTTTGATTACACAGCTATAGGGGATGCGGTAAACCTTGCAGCTAGACTTGAGAGCTCAACTAAGGAAGTTGGAGAAGATATTGTAATAGGTTATGATACTATTAAATCTAAAGGCTTTAGTGAACAAATTACTTTAAAAGAATTAGAAAGTATCAAGGTAAAAGGAAAAGAAAAATCTATAAATATTTATACAATTATATGACAACATCAAAAGAAGCTATCAATAAAATAGAAACACATGAAAAAGAATGTTCTATACGATATGCTAATATTGAAAAAAGATTAGAAGATGGAGCCAAACGTTTTGATAAACTAGAAAATATGATATGGGCAGTCTACCCATTTATTTTAGTTTCATTAGTTTTATCAAGATTTGTATAGTGAAAGAAAAAATAAAAAAACTTTACGATTGGATTCTTAGTTTATTTGAAACACGATACAAAGTTACTGTATCTTTTAACAAAGAGTATGGTGATACTGACGATAAAACCTACATATCAAAAAAAATACTTATACAAAAAGAAAAACATCTTAAATTCAGAACTTTGGATAAAAAGTTAATTGAATATAGAAGTGCTACTGGCCTTAACTACATTATTGAGGAGGATGAATAATGCAACAAGTTTTGATAGGCATAATATTGTTTTTAGGTTTTACAACTTACTATTTATTTAACGAAAACAAAACATTAGCTGCTAATAATCTAGCATTAGAAGGTGCTATAGCAACGCAAGAAGAAGCAATAAAATCTATACAAGCAGACTTTGAATTACAAACTACACAAATGAATGAACTATCTATAAAAAGCCAAGCGGCACAAAGAGAACTTAATAGATATACACAATTTATACAAAACTATGAACTAGCAGCTAAAATATTAGCTGATCCAACAGAAATGGAAAGGAAGATAAATAATGGCACAAAACACATCATGGAAGATATTGAGAAAATCAGCGTTGTCGTTGACGATCTTGATGATGGCTTGCAGTTGCAGTCTGCTACCGACTAAAAAAATAGAAGTAACAGCTAAACCACTAGATAGACAGATAGTGCAGCCTGTTATGCCGAGAGAAATTAATCTCCAAGAACCTATGTGGATTGTTGTAACACCTGAAAACTTAGACGAACAACTAGCAATCATAGAAGAACAAGAGGGAGAGCTAGTATTTTTAGCTATGACAATACCTGATTACGAGGTTATGGCTTACAATATGCAAGAACTAAAGAGGTATATAAGTGAACTTAAAGACGTTGTTGTGTATTATAGGACAGTTACTACAACTAAAAAGGAGCAGTAATATGAAAATATCACAAGAAGGTTTGTCACTTATAAAGAAGTTTGAGGGTTGTCCTACAGATGATGATGGTAATGTTGTAAGTTATAGATGTGCAGCTAATGTGCCAACAATAGGATTTGGCTCAACTAAATATAAAGGCAATCCAGTAGAGGACGACATGAAAATTAGTATGCAAGAAGCAGAAGATTTACTTATACATGAAATGGATGAGTATGAGGGTTACGTGAATCACATGGTTAAGGTTGATCTTAAACAAAATGAGTTTGACGCATTAGTTGCGTGGGTATTCAATCTAGGTCCTTCAAACTTTTCTAGTAGTACGTTACTACAGAAAATTAACATTAAAGATTGGGATGATGTTCCAAACCAAATTAAAAGATGGAACAAAGCTGGCGGAAAAGTTTTACAAGGCCTTATTAGACGCAGAGAAGCAGAAGCTTTGCTATTTGAAGGCAAAGAATGGCACGAGGTCTAATATGCCGTTGCAGAAGCTTACATTTAGACCAGGCATAAATAGAGAGGGAACAGCCTACGATAATGAAGGCGGTTGGTTTGATTGCAATCTTGTAAGATTTCGTAAAGGCAGACCAGAAAAGTTTGGTGGTTGGGGTAAATTAACATCTAATACTTATCTTGGCACAGCAAGGGCTTTGCATTCGTGGATTTCTTTAGGTGGTACTAAGTTTTTAGGTTTAGGAACTACATTTAAGTATTACATAGAAGCTGGTGGTTCTTTCAACGACATTACACCTATTAGATCTACCACATCAGCAGGAGATGTAACATTTTCTGCATCAAATGGTGACGCTACAATAACGGTTGCAGATACAGCACACGGTGCAGTTAAGAATGACTTTGTAACATTCTCTGGAGCATCAAGTCTTGGCGGTAATGTTACGGCTGCTGTTTTAAATCAAGAATATCAAATAGCAACCATAGTAAACGCTAATAGTTACACAATAGAAGCTAAAGACACATCTGGTGTTACTGTAACAGCTAATGCTTCTGATTCTGGAAATGGTGGATCATCTGTCGTTGGTGCTTATCAAGTAAATGTAGGATTAGATGTATATGTTCCTGGAACAGGGTGGGGGTTAAATGGATGGGGCTCAGGTGCCTTTGGCAGCACATCTTCTTTAAGTGATACTAACCAACTTAGAATTTGGACGCATGATAACTTTGGTGAAGATTTAATGATAAATCAAAGAAATGCTGGCATATATAAATGGACTGAAAACAATGGCTTGGGAACAAGAGCTTTAGAACTATCTGGAATATCAGGTGCAAATTTAGTTCCTACAAAGGGATTACAAGTAATTACATCTGAAAAAGATAGGCATCTAATAGTTTTAGGTGCAGATCCTATATCTGGTTCTACGAGAACTGGAACTGTAGATCCTATGCTTATAGCATTTAGTGACCAAGAAAATGCTTTGGATTTTGAGCCCTTGTCAACGAACACTGCAGGTTCATTAAGGTTGTCAAGCGGCTCATCTATTATTGGTGGTGTAAAAGCACGACAAGAAATATTAGTTTGGACTGATACAGCTCTATACAGTATGCAGTTTATAGGGCCACCATTTACTTTTGGTATTAATTTAATTAACGAAGGCACAGGTTTAATAGGTCCTAAAGCAGCTACAACTACTCCTAGTGGTGTTTACTGGATGAGTTATAACAATTTTTATTCATACAATGGTAGTGTTCAAACTTTACCTTGTTCAGTACATAACTATGTGTTTACAGACATAAACCTTACTCAGTCATTCAAAATAAATGCCTTTACTATAAAAGATAAAAGTGAGGTAGGTTGGTTTTATTGCTCTAGTAGTGCTACTGAAGTAGATAGATATGTTATATACAATTATGTAGAAGGTATTTGGTTTTACGGACAACTATCTAGAACTGCTTGGCTTGATTCTGGTATTGAAAACTACCCAAGAGCTGTAAGTGGCGGATACTTGTATCAACAGGAACTTGGCTTTAATGACGATGGTTCTCCTATGACAAATGTCTTTATTGAAAGTTCTGATTTAGATATAGGAGATGGCGAACAGTTTTCATTTATAAAAAGAATTATACCCGACTATAAATTTATACAAGATGATAATAGTGGTAATGTAAATGTAGTTCTTAAAACAAGAAACTTTCCTGGCGATGCCTTAAGCACAAATTCTACCAGTTCAATTAGCTCATCTACTCAACAAGCATTTGTTAGAAGTAGATCTAGACAAATAGCACTTAGGTTTGAGTCTGATGATGATGCCTCTAGTAATGGTAATTTATCAATAGGTTGGAGGCTAGGAGCCACACGTATAGATATAAAGCCTGACGGTAAAAGATGAGCAAACTTCTACAAACACAGCTACCTTTAGCTAGTGATGCGGTAACTTCAGATCTTTTTAATAGATTAGTAAGAATACTTGAAATAAACCTAGGTTCTGTAGATCTTGATAATGTAAGGCAGATAAGTGACGCAGAAAAAAATACACTTAAATTTAATGACGGTAGCATTATATGGAATACGACAGTAGGTGTATTACAAGTCTATACTGGCAACAAGTGGGTAGATATTGGTGATAGAACATTCCCCCAAGGATTTGAGATGGCATCAGCCTTAGGTGAAGTTTCTGTAAAAACTAATGGCGATATAACCATAACACTATGAGTAATACAGCAGAAAATCTAAATTACCAAGTTAAAAACCTTTTACTTACTTATCCTTCTGATTGGTACATACAAAAAGATACATTTGATGCTGTAAAAAACTCTATACAGCCAATAGTAAACTTCTATGAAGACAGTGGTGTTGAGCCTAGACAAGACACAAAATTAGATAAAATAATAAAAGAACCATTAAAAGATGTATATACAGTACCATTTTTTTCAAAAAAGTTTTGCGACATACTTTTAGATGAAATGACGAGCCTAGAGGCACATTTTGGCTTTAACCCCAACCCAGAAGAGGATAATTTACGGCAAATACCAGAAATAACTTTTCAAGATAATTGTCCTCAAATCTTTCAATCTCTGATGCAAACGATATATACTATAGGTAATCCTATATTTTTGAATATTTGGAACCGACACGTAGATAGTGGTGGAATACAGATAGCCAACTATAATTTAAGGGATAAAAAACAAGGTGCTTGGCATCACGATGCAAGTGCTGATATTAGTATGGTAGTTCCTTTGAACACTGGAAAGTACAAAGGTGGCGGAACTGAGTTTTTAAAACGTGGTACAGTCGAGCCCTTACCTACAGGCCACGCTCTTATTTTTCCGAGTTTTACTCATATGCACAGGGGACTTGCAGTAGAATCAGGAGATAGATACTTATTAGTATTTTGGTTAAAATGTTTACAGGAATAATAGAGCATGAATAGAACAGACAATTCAGGAACAGGCATAGCAGGTTTAGGAAGAGGAGAAGACAGTATGCTTGCCCATGTAGCACCAGGAGAAATGGTTGTCCCACCAGTAATCTCACCTCAAACACAAAAAATCATAGAACAAGAAATGATGTCTGCTGGACTAGATCCAAATGAATATACTGTAGGTCAAGGTATGTCTATCAACCCTATTACGGGTATGGCAGAGTTTGGCTTCCTTAAGAAGCTAGGTAAAAGTTTAAAGAAAGTAGTTAAAAAGGTAGCTCCTATTGCAGGTGCTTTGTTAATACCTGGAGTTGGTGGTGCATTAAGCGGTGCTTTAGGTGGTGTAGGTAGTGCTATTGGTGCTGGCATGAGTAATGTTGGTTTAGGTGGTCTTGCAAGTACTTTAGGCAATGTTGGATCTACTATTTTGAGCACCGCAGGAAATATAAGAGGCGGCATAGGCGGCATGTTAGGTATGGGTGGTGAACAACCTGCACAACAAACCATACAAGAAGGAGATACTTTGTATAGCATTTCACAAAGCACTGGTGTTCCATTGCAACAAATTATGGATGCAAACCCTGGAATAGATCCACAAGCTTTGGTTATAGGCAGTACTGTTGCAATACCAGGTGTGAATACATCAAGTACAAGTAGTGGTTTTAATATTGGTAGAGCAATATTAGGTAAAGGCAACACACCTGGATTTATAAAAGGCATCGAAGATTCTTTAAAAGGTCCAGACGGTCAGTTTGGTGGCGGAGATGGTAGTTTTATGGGTGTTAATCCTGGCCTTGCATCACTAGCCGCCTTGTACGGTAAAGCTGTCAAAGAAGATTATAAGAAGAAAGAAGGTGGACTTAAAGATATAAGACAATCTGTAAGACCAGATCTTATGCCAGCTCCTACATTTACAGGTTTTGATTTAGGCATAAGAAAAGCTGCTATGGGTGGATTACAAGAATTAGATATGCGTATGGGTGGCCCTTCGGTAGGCCCAGGAACAGGTACAAGTGATGATATACCAGCTATGCTAAGTGATGGTGAGTTTGTAATGACCTCTGCTGCTAACAATGGTTTAGGTGGATTTAAAATTACTAAAACAGAAACAGGATTAGAAATAATACCTAGTGGCAAACCAAACAGACAAAAAGGTGCAAAGAACATGGACAAACTTATGAAAGTCTTTGAAAACTATAATGATATAGGTAAAGCATAATGGGCTTTTTATCAAAAGCATTTAGGGACCAAATTATGTCACCTATTGGTAGACCAGTTTCTGCTATGGGCGTAAGACCAATATTAAGAGAGCCTGGATTAGATATACCAGGTGAAAGAAGTATATTTGAACAGCCAAGCCCATTTTTACCTCCACAAACACCAATAACACCACCTGCAAATATAACTGGTCCAGTTTTACCACGTATGAAACCACCTGTCATACCTCCAAAACCACCATCAATAGGTGGTATAGGTGGTATAAATCAAGATTTTAGACCTT
>VTLG01013244.1_pt1 | contig 20112 bp, 25 predicted proteins | sample 4694571 | NCBI WGS metagenome assembly VTLG01 (sample SAMN12604809, study PRJNA352737) | marine metagenome | biome: ENVO:00000447; feature: ENVO:00000209|ENVO:00000569|ENVO:01000036; material: ENVO:00002151; isolation source: viral sequences binned using virsorter ... | reverse complement strand
TAGTTTTTTCTATTGTAGCAACATCGATTGCTATTTTAATTGTATGTATTTTTTCTTCTAACGTACTTTGAAGAAACATAAACTCGTCTAATCCGAGTTGTTTTAATTCTTGCGGGTATGAAGTAAATGAAGAAACTGTACTACTATCATTTACGTGCGCTTGTTGAAGTACCGCTAAGGATACTAATTCTTCGTTGTGTGAAAACTTTTGTAATTCTTCTGCACCAATTACGCGTGCTTGTAAAATCCGTGCGGCCCTGATTGCTATGTACCTTCTTGCTTCTTGTTTAATAGCGGCATTCCAAGCTGTAGCTGTATTTTGATATAAAGTTACATTACCTGAACTATCTGTATTGAACCACCAACCTCGAGCTTGTATATCGTTTGAAACTTCGTTAATTACATCAATCGCTAAATTAACTTGTTTAGGGTCAGTAGTTGTGTTTCCCGTAACAGAAGTTACAGGCGATTCACCTATATTAGACAAGACAATATTTATTGCGTCTATAAAGTCTGTTTGAGAAGTATTTACGGCCATATATTTTTACCTTAGTTTTATGAATTATTTTAAATTAAAAAAAAACCAAAGGGGGCGCAATGCCCCCAATGGTTTAGTAGTATTGGAGTATATAAAATATACTAATTAAGCATCTGTGATTACAACACTTGCTTCAGGACGGAGGATTCCGTGACCCATCAAGTATTTAGCCACAAACAATGTTCCTTGACGCTCGATCTGATATTCAGATTCTGTAGCTAGGTCAAGCAACTTAACAGTACCAATCGCTGAAGGGTGTGCAACTACGATAGGAGCATCGATGTTAGCGGTAGGAGTATATCCTGTTCCGTCATCACCGAAGATGTCGTTTGATTGCCCATTGTCCCCTGCATTACCTGTATTGCCTTGTAGTCCTGCAAGACGATTAGAAACTTTCAGAGAGATCCCTGCAATTTCCATAAGCGTTCCTTTACCTACATCAGCATTACCCGCATTTGTAGTATCCTTGTTAATTGCTACATTATCAGCAGTTAACAATTTGTAATACAACGCAGGAGTGATAATTGCATAACGACTATCGCTAGGTACATCGTGCTCATCTAACTTCTGAGCTGCTTCAAATATCTTAGCAATAATGCTAGTTACATCAGCTGTATCTAGTCCTGTTACCTGCTCACCATCTTGACCACCGATTTCGCTTGTTGCATAAGATGCAGCGATAAGTGTCTTAATAGTAGCTTCGTCAAAACGATAAGCTAATGCTTTACCAAGTTCTTTCGCGTATACTGAACGAAGGTCGTAATGATTCTTCAATTCGTCTATATTTGAAATGAACGAAGATGCGATAAGCATATCGTCGATTGTAATTACCTTTTCACCGTGTTTAATGGTGGATAGATAACCTGCACCTGCGTCAGCGATGTTTTCACCTGGAGTGTGATAACTTGCTGTAGCAGTTCCCGCAACAGGAAACTGTGCGGATTTTCCGTTCTTGATTGTACGGATAGTGTGAAGTTCTTTCATCACAGTCGTTTCATCGAATGTGGTAAGAATTTCGCCACTAAACACTTTCAAGAACAATTTATTAACGTCACCTGTGCCATTTTCTTGACCTAGACGTGACGGAGTAGTAGCTCCATTTGCCATAATTATTCCTTAATTTTAATGATTAATATTTAGTTTTGATTTCTTCACTATTCATTCCACCCTTGCTTACCTACGGTTATCCGTCGCAACGGGCCGTGTGCTACTAATAGATGCTTAATGAAAATTATTACTTAACAGTTGAGCTTCCAAAGTAGAATCCCAAAATACAGTAGAGTCCCTGAATTACGGACTCGTGAATTAACAATCCACTTACAGTCTCATAAACAGTTTTTTTCCACCACAGCATTCCTGAATCTACAGGTATGGTTACACCAACGTTAGTAAAGCTTATTATAAAAGGCGCGATAATAACACCGAATAGTATTGTACAAACAATAACTCTTCTAATGTATTTCCCACCTCGTTCAGATGCTTGATTAGCGGATTCGTCTGCCGCTTTTTGTTTATCAAGCATTGCCGATAAATTTTGTTGTTGGGCCTGCATCATTGAGCCTATCAATTTAAAGATAAACCCGCTGAGACCTCCGCCTAACAAAGAAATTATTTCAGGACTCATAGTTAAAATATATCCGATACTGATAAACGTTTTTCAACTTCTGCTCGATAAGCAGGGTCTGATTCATAACGTCCATCTCTCATAGCCGCAGTTACTTGTGCTGCACTATTAAACGGTGCGACATTACCGCCTGTAGTGCGTCCTTGTGTTAATTGTGGGCTAGTGCCCCCTGATTCTTTATAACGGGCGTATAAACCATTTACAGCCATTTTAGCTTGTTCTACTGTTCCTGATTCTACAATCGAATTATAAGCGCTAAGTTCTTCATCGCTTAAAGATTCTCCCGCCCATTGTGCCATAGCATTATAACTTTCTTCTCCTCCTACAGTTTGTTGTATTTCAGACTGAGAAGCATCAGTAATAGCAGCACGACCTGCAATATAAGCATCAACATACTCTTTAGGTATACCCGATTCTGCAAGTTTTCCATACGTAGCTTCAGATAACTCGCCATTTTCATAAAATTCGTTTGAAGCGTCTGTAATAACTCCTGAACTTTGTGTAGTTTCAGGCGTTGGTGGATTTTCTTCAACAGTTTCATTTTGATTCGATTCTCCCAATTTGGTTTGTAATTGATTATAAGCTTCCTGCAAATCTTCAGGGCTTTGAAATTTTTCGTCTAACCATTCGGGACGTTCATTACTACTTGATTGATTTTGGCTATCTTGTAGTTCCGCTTGTGCTTCTAACGTCATTTCTTCGTTAGGATCTTCATTTATAGTTACTGTATCTACTGACATAATATATTACTCCTCTGCATCTATTGGTTGTTGTTTTAATTGGTCAGAAACAGCTTTAACTCCCGCAGGGGCCGCTGTTTTTGCCATTTCATACTGTTGGGCTTGTGCCCGTTCTTGTTGTAATTCCTCCTCAGATTTAATTAACTGAGTAGTTTTTATTCCTAAAGAGGTAGCTCTCCTTTTGAAGTATTCACCAATATTTACATATTGACTAACTGCTTCAGGCCCTACCACTTGACTAGCTCCCGCTAAGAACATATCTAATTTTTGTAAATCGTGTCCTCTACCTAAAGCTTCAACTCCTGTAATAATCACAGGATTAACTAAATCTTTTGGTAATTTCGGAAGTTTTCGTTTTTTACCCATAACTACCATTAGTCTTTGAACTAACGGAAGTTGTAATTCAGAGCTCAATAAAGAATATAAACCGCCTAAAGCGCTTTCTAACTCTTGAGCTAACATATTAACTTCGGCTGCTGTAACACGTTCTGCGTTACGTATAACACCGCTTGTTAATAAAAATGCGTGTCCCAATCTATCTTTAATTGTATTAATTGTTTCTTGGGCCACACGAAAGTCATTAAATTTATTTACCTGTAATACAGAAACATCGCTTGATGTACCTTGGACAATAGCACCGTTCGGAGACTCAGCTAAATTTCTAGCCCGAGTTGTTCCGTTAGGATTGACCATAAATAACACTTTAGCTGCAGAAGCTGAACCTTCTACGATAGCTTGTGTTAATGTTTCTAAACTTTGTAAATCTCCTAAAAAATCTTCAATGTAACTTCTGCCATAATCTTCTCCATCAATGCGAGAGAAGCGCAAAGCTATGAACGGGCATTTATCTAAATCATAAGTTCCTTCTGAACCTTCTATACGAACTCCATTAACATCCTGAAAAACTTCCCATTTATTACCGTGTCTACAAACCGAGGTGTACAAGTTAACTTCACTTTTATTATCGTAACTATTGTCTCCAGGTTGAAAACCTAAAGCTTGTTTAACGTTTTCAGGTAATGTCATATAACTAAGCGTTTCTTTAGTAGCTATCTTTTCAACATTACCCATAGGGTCTCTACAAACTACATAACGGTCTAAATGAAACACACGCATACCACCTTCATCAGGTAAATAAATCAAAGCGTTTCCTGCTACAATTAAATGTTTTAAACATTCGTGTAATGCGACCCTATAGCTTTCTCTGCTTATTTCGTCCATTACAGATTCTTCAACACGTTGTAAAGCGGTTTCAATATCCGTTATAGCTTGTTCATTTGTTCCTTCGGAACTCATTTTATATTTGTCTACATTTAGACGAAAGAAGGGGGTATTGGCAGGTAGGAGCGCCAACAGTAATTTAGATGCGAGGTTGTTTACTCCGCGTGCACCAATACCCTGAAATGGTGTTTCAATTCGGCTGTGTGGCCCGAATGATTCTTCTGTAATCAAGTACGGTAGTGTTAACCTCGAAGCTGAACGAGCTCGGTCTAGGTAAGTCCAACGACTTCCTTCTAACTCTTCATACATCGCGTGTGCGGTTTGGTGCATAATTTTAATCTTCCTGTTTAATTATATTATCGTCGAAATCATCAACGGTTATTGTTATTCCTACACTTGCAGCCTGTTCGATAACAGTATCTACATTCGTGTCGGATATTAAAAATTCATTACCTGAAATTAAATGCGCATCAGGCGGGACTATATCACATACATAGTTATCTATATTACTATATACTACGTAGTAAATTGTATTATTTGGATCGTGTAAGTTATACATTATTGGTAGGCCCTCCGTCTTGTATAGTCCATCCGTGGGAAGCTAGTTGTTGTTTATAAGGATAATAACCCTGTCCATATTGAATAACTAATACTTCACTTTCAGCAGTATATCCAAAATATGGAGGTTTTGCTCCCGTTCCTGCATTCCAAGTAACATTGGATGGTGTAAGACCGTACTGTATATTTTCCGCCCACGCTTTTAAAGCGTCATTATAATATAGGTCTTTATTAGCGGCCCTCCAAAACATTCGAACCATTGATGTTGTGCTTGTTATATTAAGATGGGCTATCTTTACTCGGACTGCCCCGCATAACTGAAACATCGATTGCCAAGTGGTTACGTTTCGCGAATCAAAGTGTGTTAAATCTATTCGGTCTTGATTATTAACATCTTCACCATGTTGAGAAAGTCCTACGCAACCAAGAAACATTCCTGTGCAGTTTGTGATACGATGTGAGTCGTTGTCTGCTTTCCAGGAGAACTTATTTAAATCATAACAATACAAAAAAGCTCTTATTAAACCTGTAGGATTCCATTTGTTTCTGCCTAAATGGGCTTCTCTTAAAGCGTTTCTAAAGTTAATAAAACCTAAAGCATTGTAATTAGGTTTTATAGTTGGTATTTTACCATAAATATTTACTCGATATGTTCCTGAAGAAGCGTATGTATGTGAGATTCCTAGAACGGTACTTGTAGTATAATTTTCAAACGTACCGTCCCCCCAATCTACACTTCCATCGAAACCTCCTACGGCTATAGGTAAGTTAATAGTAGTACCACCTGTTAAAAGTAATACAAAAGTGGTAGAAGAGGATTCTTTTAAAGATGTAGAAAGCGAGTGTTTTAAATTATTTAACACCAATGTCTCTAATCTCATTACAAATACTTAGTAATTATTAGTTCCCTGTGTTAAGTTTAACCCCTGAACCTGTACTTCCTGTCTGAACTGAAGATGTACGTTGTATAGTTAAGTTTCCAACGCCTTTCTTTTTCTTAGCTCTTTGAGAAGTTTGCCCTGCTCTTTTGATTTCCACAGCCACGGGAGTAGGTGGTGGTGGAGCAACAACAGGATCGATGGGTTCTTGGTTTCCGCCGCCTGAGCACATAATATTATTGTCCTTTATTTAATAGGTTATTATTTTGTTCTTTTAATTTTGCTTTTAAAAAATTAACAACCGACCTTTGACCGTTGTGAAATAGCATTGTTGCGTATTCTACTTGCGGCCCGAAGTCCTTAGGGGGAAACAATACCTCTAGTTCCTTTAATAAAATTTCAGGAACTTTAGGAAAGTTTTCCTGCTGTTCATCTTTCATATAGGAGTTACCCTGTATATTTCGTTTATTTGCCATTATTATTAATCTTTCCGTTATTATTAAACCAACGTCGAATCCCGTACGTTCTTAGTAAGGATACAACCGTAAAAATTAAACCAATCCATAGGTTTGTAGATATAGGTATATCTATTCCAAAGAAGGGGTATACTGTAAATTGAACCGCAACATTTATTATATAACCAAATCCAATGTTAACCCACGCTTCTAACATACTCATTTTTTTAGTTTGCTTCATTTCCCCACACATCCCAACCTTTTATCTGCTCTCGAGCAAACAATTCAATTCTAGGCTCATACGTCATTTCTTCAATTAAATGCCTAGCTTCAACAGGTTTTTTACTATGTTTACCTTTTTCCGCCCAAAGAACTGACCTAACATTTCTTTTTATAGGTTTCAAAGTACCTTTGACCCCAAACAAACACAACTCGTGCTGCCCCCTGAAATAGTAACCAAGTCCAAACCTCTCTTTACACCAAACGAAATTAGTCACGTAACGAAACCCCCAAGCTTCCATAACTTCTAAACCATCTTTTAAAAAATTATTAGTAACCCACAAAAACAACCAACAATTTTTATCAGCTATATTAGACACAGGAAGATTACATATGTCTTTAGTTTTCATTAAAGAATAATGTTTATCTGCTCCGCGCTTAATTTTTCCACTACCTTGTTCATTCCAAGGCGGGTCAGCGTAAATAGTTTTATATTTTTTATTCGGAAATTCCATTCTTTACATCACACTTTCGTTGGAGATTAGCCATAGCTCTCCAGGCAACTCTCGCCCAATCTTCTATACTATCACTTTCATTTGCATCTAACAAATGACGCATCATTGAGTTAAGCTCTTCTTTACTCTTACTCTTGTCCCACCATAAAGGGTCGTTCTTATGGTGTTGGTCATTTCCCCTGCAGCTTGTTTTTGTTACTTCAATAATTGCGTCAGGAAAATATCTAAAAAAACCATCCCATATTTTGATGGCTTTTCGCTCGGTGTCATTTGTTGGTAAATTACTCATAATATAATATCAATTAAAAATCCTATTATCGCGAACCCTAATATATAAAGTATAATAGAGTTAACCCAAGGGTCGTTGTTATCATCCCACCATTTCATAATCAGGTCTCCATTTCATTTTCTCTTTTGGTGTCCAAAGAATCCGAGCTAAACGCGCATTCAAAGTACAATCGTTTTGTGTCATACCAACAGACTCAAAAGCTTTCACAACTGAGTGCCAACTATAGCCTTTTTCATTTAACCATTTACTAGCTTTAACAGGGCCAAAAGATTTAGCGCCACCAAAGTTATCCGCTGTGTCTCCAATAAGCGTTTGATATTTCAACTGCGCTTCGGCTTCCTCTTTCGTAATCTTTTGTATTTTTCCTTCTCTGAATAAATTACAGGGAACTGTGAGGAAGTCTTTGTCAACAGACCATATAACTGTATTGTCAATATTTTTGTAGGCTTCAATCGCAAGTGTATCATCCGCTTCACACCATCTCCTTATTCTTGTTTTATAATTATTAAATAAATAATCTCTACAGAATTTTAATCCTACAGGTTTTCGATTATTTTTTCTGTTTGCTTTATATTCAGGATAGATTCGTTTTCTAAAGTTTTCTCTATCTGATAAAGCAACAAACACTTTATCACACTTTGTGTCTTCAAGCGCGTTACTAACTATAGTGTCAATAGAATCTTTCATTTCAGTTTCGTCGGCAAACGATACCCAAGTTTCTTCGTTCCATCTAACACTTGTTTCTGTGGCAAAGGCTGCTTTATAGGCAACCTCGTCTCCATCAATTAATACTGTTGTCATTTTCTGTACCTTTATTTATTTTTATGTGAGGGAATACTAATATGTCTTGCATCTGTATTAATGTTAAAACATCTTTTCTTCCTTTTCTACTATAGACTTTATACAAACATTCAGAAGCGTCTGTAACATATGTTTCTAAGTCTGTTAAATTTTCTATAATTTCGTGGAGGTATTTTTTACGTACCATTACAAAATCTTTAGTTCTTTCAAAAGCTATAAAATCTGCGGCTTTATAGATCCAACCAGGTTGTCCTGAATTACTTTTAATTTCTAACCAAACATATTTATCTTGTTTTTCACCGCTACGTTTTAAACGTTTCATTGCTTTCACATCGACGGTAAAATTAGAAGTAATACTAAAATCAATACCTTTAAATTGTTGTTGAATAGTTGCTTGAACTACATCAAACCCTAACCCTTCCATAAGACTAGAATAAACGTCTTCAGCTTTAGCGCCTTCAACACTACATATTCCTGTTTTATCTCTTGGGTTACGATATGCCATCAATGTGTTTCCGCCCAACTATCTCCAATGTGATATTCGCCATCTAACCGACAACGAAAATTTAAATACTTACCTGCGTCCCTGATTGACTCCTGCGCGAGTTTCCCGTACGTGCTCTCTAACCCAACCAATACTTCGGTTTGTATCTCGTCGTGAATGTTTCCAACAAAAGCGTATTGTTTATTCAACTCCCAATTAGCTTCTTTTAATTTATGAGATAAAAAACAAGAAGTTGTTTTCATAATAATAGCGCCACAAGATTGCAGTAATAAGTTTAAAGCAACGTGTTGGCTTCTTACATTCAAACGTCGCCCATCAATCGCCTTTATATAACCTTTATCTGCTGAACGGCTAACATCATTCATTAATTTTTTTAACGCAGGAAGACGGGATAAAAATTTAGCTCTCAAAGCTTTACCTTCCTTTATCCCTCCGTCCACCATTTCACCTAGCAGTTGGTCTCCACACCCATAATTAAGTGCGTATATAAAACGCTTTGCATCATTGCGTGTTTTTAATCCTGCTGCTTTTTGGTTTAATGTATGCACGTCTCCATCAACAACTTCTTTCGCATATCTACCATTGTCATACGGAAACAAATAATGACCTAAACATCTTAACTCTAATCCTGAAGCATCAAAGCCCACTAATTTAAAACCCTCTCGAGCTTTAAAAAGTTTTCGACAATCTTCACCATAAGGCGCAGATGAAGCAGGAGTTTGCGCAATGTTCGGATTACGATGAGAACATCTACCTGAAACTGTTCCATTAGTTAAAACCCTTCCGTGAATAATTCCATCATTATGTGCTTTTAACCAAGCTTCTTTCCCTTCGGCTAACTGCCCTAATCTTTTAATGCACATTAAATACGTGCATAAATATTTTGCTTCAGGTGCATCTATTTGTTTTAAAACACCTTCATCAACTTTAGGCTTACCTGCGGGCGTAAATAGTTTTGGTTTCCAATTATACTTTTCAATTAAACGCTCGGCAATTTGGTCTCGAGAAGATGGGTTAAAAGGAATTACTTTAACTTTCCTGCGGCCCCGTTCAATCTCGTTAGCTTTATAACCTTGTTTAACTGCTTGTTGTTTAGTGCCCCATTCCTTTCCATCAGGAGTGTTATAAAAATAAGCTTTCATTTCTAACTCTTTAGGAGGAAACACAGTTTTTAATTTATCTTCTAACAAGGCCCGTCTGTGCATAATTTCAAAAGTTAAATCTTCCGCTGCCTGTACATCAAACTTCCAACCTCTTTCTTCCTGACTTCTCATTATGTCTGCAAACTTATGTTCAATTTTTAACATAACCTCAGACGGCTCTTGACTCATTAAATAATCATAAAGCTTTTTAGTTACCCGAACATCTTGTTCACAATATTCAATCATCTCAGGCGTGCATTCTGTCCAATCAGCATCTTCCCCAAAATCTCCTTTGTTCTCACCAAGACGATAACCCCAAGCTTTTAAAGAATGTCTTCCAATAAGGTCTTTAGGAAACAACCTTTTCTGTCTGTCTAATCCTGCAATATCGCTATACATTGCGGAAGACATAACATAAGTGTCTCGAGTACATTTTAATTTGAATCCTGGATAAAACTTTTTTATGGCAGGAATATCAAAATTTATTCCGTTATGAAAAACAACTATGTCATAACCCTCTAAACTTTTAAATCCTGACATAACTGAATCTTTTGTATAAGTTACCATTTTATCCTGATAATCTAAAACGGACATACATAAAACTTCTGTAAGCCCGTCGAGTGTTGACCAATTATTTATAGCCGTTGTTTCTAAATCTGCGTATGCTATTTTTAACATTTATACCTCCAATCTATTTGATAAAATTATGAACGCTCTTGAGACTGTGTCGGGACAACATCCATTCCCCAACATCCTAAGTCGGTCGTGCCTACAGGTATCCCCATAAGTTGTTCCACCCAATTCGGGTTGAGCTTCAACTGCCCTCGGTTCTTCCCACTCTTGTTGTGGCTCGTTGATGCGAGAGACCCATTGCGAGCGAGCGCTTCCAAACACTTGCTCTGCTGCGAGTTCCCCTTCAGCCTGTATTTGTGCTCTGACGCAGTCGGTGTCGGATAATTGTAAAGCGTCTCTACAGCGTCTCTCAACTTCGCTCCAAAGGTCTGATTGCTCGCCTTCCGCAGACTCTTGAAACTTCCGTTCTGTATCATTGTTGTTATCCTTCCGCCCTCTGCGTCCGATGTCCTCGGAGTCGGATAATTTATCACATCCTCCCGAAGATTCCGACAGCCCCCTCGAGACTTCCCGTTCTTCCCCGCTCGGTCTTCCGCAAGTTGTTCCCGAGTTCGAACTTGACTGTCTCGGTTTGCGTCCATCACTTGAGGAGTCGACCAATTCTTGTGACTCCTGCCATCGTCTGAACTCACTTCGTGCGTGTTTATTATATCCAAGGATAAAAACTCTTTTTCTTTGATGGCTAAACCCAACTTCCTCCGCGCTGAATACTCCGCTCGTTGTTTCGTAACCCATTTGTTGAAGGTCTCTACAGACGTAGTGTAAGACTGATTCTCCGTCAGGAGTTTTGGTACTGATAATTCCTTCAACATTTTCGAGGAAAACAAAGGAAGGTCTACATTCGTTAATTCCTCTGCTAATGTGAGGATATAAATGGCGAGGGTCTTCAGTTCCCTTACGCTTTCCTGCATTTGAGAATGGGGGGCACGGAAATCCTCCTGTGAGAATATCCACTCGTCCAAAAAATTCTCGGTATGGGAAGGTTTTAACGTCCGTGTAGACAGGTGCTGAAACCATTTGTCCTTCTTCCATTTTTTTAATAATTGTTGCGATGACATAGCTTTCGACTTCGACGTAAGCGAGCCCTCGAAGATTTGGCAAAACTCTTTCAAGTCCGATTCCGATTCCGTCGTATCCACTACACAAGCTGAGGTGGTTAATGTTTTTGGTAATATCCACACTACTCTTCTCCTTCCTGTATTAAAGTTTTCATAATACGCTCGACTCTTTCCCAATAATTATTCGTAGCTTTTTTAAGATGACCTGTGGGGCCACCATTATGTTGACGCGCCATCTTCTCGTATGTGCTGACATTACTATCACTATACCGTTTCCAATAATACATCATAACCACACGAGATCCCGAATAACTTTTACAAACGTTTTCATAAACACCTGGAACGCCTGAATCTTCAAAGTAAGCGCGGGTTATTTGGTATGGCCCAATCTCTCCATCTCTACCCACCGCTTCTGTAGGGTCAGCTTCTCCGCCTGTTTCAACCAATCGGATAGCTTCAAAAAATTCCCACATATAATCTTTAGAAGGGAAGCGCATCGTTGTTAGTATTGTTTGGGGTTTCGTTAGACAAGTCGCGAGACTCGGTACTGACATTGTTAGTATCAGTAAATATGTTATTATTTTCATTAGTTTCTGTTAACCTTCCTGTGTTAGTGTCGAAATCTAATTTACCCGCTACACCTGTGTCTCCACAGAAACGGTTTTTTAGAACTCGAACGGTAGTTATGTTTTTGTTTTCTTCACATTGTTGTGAACGTTCTAAAGATATAACGCTGTCTGATAACTGACCTAATCCTGCACTTCCTCTCAAAGAACCTAAAGAAACTTCACGTCCTTCTTCATATTGTTTGCCGTCAGGTCTTCTTAAATGTGAAACTAATATCATACCGCATTGTACCTCTTCCACTAAACTTCTCAATTTTGTCATCAATATGTCAAGCATTTTCCGCTCATCTCCGTCTTGTCCTGACACAACAATCGATACGTGGTCTAAAAATATCCAACGACAACTTAAGGATGTAACCATATACCTGATACGGTTAATTAAATTATCAGATTCAATAGAACCCCAATGGTCGTAGGTCACAAATTTTCCTGAACCAATAGTTTTTTCAAACGCTTTTTTTAATTCGTCTTCATCTACTGTATCTCCAATAGCTAACTGAGTATTACAGGCAAGTCCCATTATACCTAATGCAGTTCTCTTTATAGATTCTTCTAAAGCTATGTAACCAACTTTTTCCTCGGTGCTAATTAAATGATACGCAAGCTCTCTACAGAAATTAGATTTACCAATACCACTACCCGCAGTTACACAAACAATCTCTCCTATTCTTAAACCGCGTGTTAATTTATTTAAACATTCAAAAGGGTAAGGAACGCTATCTATAATATCCTCAGAACTAACTAATTTCCACATTTCCTTACCATCAACAATTCCGTCAGGTCTATAGGGTTTAGCATTCCAAAAAGAACTTATAATATCCGCGCTTCGGTTTTCCATTAACAATTCGCTTGGGTCTTTTAACGGAAGTGTGGCAACAAAAACTTTTCCAACAGGTAATAAATGTGCGCATTTAGATGTGGCCGCAAGACCTACTTCATCCATATCAAACATCAAAACAATCTCATCAAAATTATTTAAATATTCTAAGTTATGTTTTATAGCAGACATCGCGCTTTGAGCTCCTGCGGGAATAGAAACCACGGGCCATTTACCTTGAAAAGCTGTAGCAACACTCATCGCATCTATTTCCCCCTCGGTAATAGTAATACGTTTTCCTTTAGCAAATAAATGCTGACCAAATAAAGTTTTAACAGAACCTCTAACTTCAAATTTCTTATTAGGGTATCTTACCTTTTGACCAACAACCCGTCCTTGGTCATCTTTGTAGCTTGCAATTTGACAGGGTCTGTCTCCCTGCAAAACGCTGTAACTATATTTTTTACAAATATCTTCAGGTATCTTCCTTTTCCCTAAAGTTTCATATTCACCAAATATAAAATTTGATATGTTTGGTAAAGCCTTCGTAACTTTATCGGATTTACCTGGTTTAAAAGTTCCACACGAAAAACATTTCTCGCTACCATCTTCGTTTATAACACGAGCATCGGAACTTCCACAATCCTCGCAAGGTAATTTAGTTTGTATAGTTTTTAATTCGTCCATTGTTTAGGTATCTTCGGGCCTTTACACCAAGTTATGCCTACCTTTTGAGCCCAATCAGCATAGCTTGTTTTAGATCCCTTATAAAGTTTGTTATTAGGATTTTGAAAAACAAATCTAATATCTAACTCAGGGTGTTGTTGTTTAATCCATTCGTGCTTTTTTCGGTCAGCTACCGTCAGCTTACCTTTAACTTCTAAAATCACGCCATTTGGTAAGAAAAAATCAGGAGTGTATCTACGATTTTTCTGTGGCTGCACAAATTTAATCGACTTTTCTTCGTAAGAGAAGACTACCCCCGACCCTTTCAGGTCGAGAGCAACTTTCTCTTCGAAACGACTCCTGTAATTAGAAGTCGGCATTTGAAGTTGTATCCAAAGCTTCTTCAAATGATTCACCGTCAGAAACGACCCCCGACTCTTCTGCTGAAAAGCCGAAGGCTTCCGCACTACCGCTACTACTAGAAGGCGCGACCAAATCTAGGACCTGGACAGCCTTTAATCCTAAAGTCATTCCGAATCCTAAACTAGGATTGTACCAACATCTTGGTTCGAATGCTGCTTTAACTTTAGAACCTGCGCCTACATCACAATTTGTAGGCTTTCCTTCACTATCGAATAACTTAACAGTAAACTTATACACATCGCCTTTTTTAGTTTCACGTTGTGCTACCTGTTTAGTTTTGATAATCCAAGTACCGTCTTCTAGTTCTTGAACAGGAAACGTACTTGCTAGTCTTAGCTTCTTACCTTTTTCATCGCATTCTTTTTCGAATGCTTTCTGTCTTATAACGTCTAACATTTCTGCAAACGTTTTCGCTTCTTTTTCGCTAACAACGACATCACAGGTGTAAACCCCCTGTGGGTCAAATGTCTTGTTAGGGTGATTTATGTGTGGGTATCTTGCCACTCCCACGGGTGTTGTTATTACTTTACTCATCCGAATATGTACTCCGATTTTATTATTTGATTTATATTAAAATCCCCCTTCGTTGGAAGAGGGGTTAGATTTACACCGTCTCGTTCCTCAATCGTATCTTTCAACTCTTGAAGTAAATCAGGTGTAAAAGTTTCAACAAAAACTTCACGTATTTCTTTTGCCATTTCAGGGCAACGTGAAGAATGTGTTCCAAAAGAATCGTGCACCATCGCAAAAGATTTGACATCTTTACTGTGCATACGATTGACCAACTTGTGCATAATAGCTGCATCGATGGAATGTATATAATTAGGCGAACTGCCTTGGGCCATACGAGCTTTCGATGGCGCATCTATTTCATTCCTGAAACGCACACGCATTACTTTATCGCCAATCTTAGATTTTATCGCTTTGTTCTCCCACTTGTGATAGTATTGGTAACAAGGGAATCCACTAGGACTTACCCAATAAAACGGTTTGTTGTTTTGTGCCAAAGTTTTTGCCGTTTCTTGTAACCACGCCATAGCTTCTTGGGGCTTACCTACAATGTCGTGTATAGACCTCCAAACGTAGTTAGCTAAATAAGCTGTGGCTTGGTATTGAGTGTCTTCCGCAAATGGTTTGTTTTTATCGTTGTAGCTTTTTTCTTTATACCAATCAGCTACATACTGACGACAAGAGTATTGAGTAGAACCATAAGGCTGTGTCATTGTTGGACGCTTTGTAGTTTTACGGTCAACGCCATAAGCTAACCAGGAATCCGCGAAAGGACTTTCCTTATCTTCTTTTAAATATTTTATAGTTCGGTCACTAACAATCCCGTATAAATCTTGTGGGTAATTTGAAGGCGCTACATTAGTAGCTACACAAGATGATTCATCTCGCATTAATATACCTAGTAATTGTAAACCGTTAGTGCTTCCGTCCATTTGACACGGCAGCGATGATTGAAAACCAAAACCTTCCTTCATAAAAGATTTCAATTCATAACAAAATGCTAAAAAAGTAACAGGGTCATCCGCTTGTTGTAAGAAATCTAAATTCTTAAAACAATCATCTGCTGTTTTTTTAATTTCATTTCTATTGTCTGATACCCAATCTATACGTTGCTGAAAAGTTCCTTTAACTCCATAACAATTAGCACCGTGAATAAATAACCACCTAGCTTCATCCTCATTGTTAATAGGTTTTGTCGAAGCAAACTCCATCAATCCTTTTTGAAACGATGTTCCCATATGAGATAAATAAGGCGGAACAGTATATACCCGCCCTCTAAAATCACATTGGTTCGGTAAATAAAAATGTCTGTTACTATATTTATTAGCTAAAGCTAACGTGTTTAAAACTAATAAACGTCTGCTTTTTGTTGAAGCATTGTGTTCATAAATAGTTGCGGCCCGACGCTTCCAATTTCTTTTTTCTAAAACATCTTCGCTGTCTTTAGGAAATGGTGGAATCTCTATATCTTCTTTTTCAGGTAAACCTCCAAGTTCAATACCTTCATCCCAAAAACGACGAAGACTTTCCAATACAGGTAAGTTTATTTTCCAAGATGTATTTTGTAATGCGTTAACAGCCGACATAACTTCTGTCATCGGTTCTTGGTTTTCTCTTATGAAAGCTTTGTTTCTTGTCTTAATAAAAGGAAGCGCGGGTAATCCATTTTCTGTTGAGTATCCGCCCGACCATTTACTTTCAGGAGTCCATTGTTTTGGAAAGTCTTGCAAGGGCATCCAAAAAGGGAATAAACTTTCTGTGCGTTTAATCATCTCTTCGATCCATTCAATAGTTTTAGACGTAGGAGTGATATATCTTGAAGGGCCTTTTTTGTCAGCCTGGAGAAGAACATAATCTACAAGTCCTGTGCGTTGACGCACTAACTCAATTAGAACTGTTCCAATATGTAACTTGATACGTGTTGTCCAAGGTATCCATTCTTCGATGTTATTTTTTGATGCTTCCCCCTTGTGAGATACATTCAAATAATAACGTTTCTTTTTATAACTAGGGCGACGTTTAGCCCCTTTCAATATACCTTCCCAATTAGGGTGTTTAGAAAAAGATTTATAGCGCATCTCATCTTCAATCAAAGCGCCAACCCGAATAGCAGATGATGCTAAAGTTCGTTTTTGAGTTACACAGTCTAAAATAGATTTTAATGCGATGAAACTAACAACTTTGTCATCTAAATCATTTAAAATAAAATATACATTACTTGCTACAGGGGCTTTAGATTGTTGTATACGCCAATCTTCTAAACCTGTAACTAAAGCAGGAATAGCATTTTTTAAAAGAACCTGACCATAATTTGTTTCTGTTTCTGATTCCCGCCCACGGGCCGCACTAATCTTAGCTTGTTGTCGGTTAACTCCTTTTACCACCATCTCCCTTTCTAATTCAGGGTTATGTGTTGGAAAATTATCTCCTAATTTAAAAAGGCTTTTACCTGAACTCATACAGTAGCGGTCTCCATTACATCTAACGCATCAAAAAGTTGTGCGGGATTAAGTTTAGCATAACGTAATGTAACTTGAATAGATTTATGTCCTAACCATTCTTTCACTACAGCTATAGAAATATTTTTTTGAACTAAACGACTTGCACAAGTGTGCCTACAAACGTGAGGAACAAACTCAACATCGTCTTTAAAACCTAAAGCGTCTCTTACACGATTCCAATAAGTTCGGATATTGCTTTTAGTATAATTAAATATAACCGATGTGTCGCACGAATCTTCTGACTTGTATAATGATAGTATATGAACGCATCGTTGACTCAGGGGCACAGTTCGGAACTCACCGTTCTTTGTATCCCATACATCCACTACGGTTCGCCCGTTCTGTTCGCGCACATCATTCCAAGTAAGATTAGTAGCTTCGCCTGTACGCAATCCTGTATCAATTAAAAATTGTACAAACATACCAAACTTCTCCTGACCTAACTCGTTATGTTTATCGATTATTAAATTTTCTTCCTGGAGACTAAAGAATCTTAAACGACCCTGTGAAATCTTATAACGTTTAAAATTAGGAATGTCTCTCAATACACCACGGTCTTTATATTTTTTTAATATCACCATCAACGCTGACATTTTATTATTTATTGTACTATTACTATTGCCTTTATTTTTTAGAGACATCCCTAAATTATCTACAGTTGTTTGGTCTATAGTTTTTAATGTATGACCTTGTCCTAATTCGTTAGCCAACAACAAAGCATTTCTATATGCGTTGTCTCCGTTCGATGTATCTTTCCAAACTAATTCGTACACCTCATCAGCAGCCTGTTGTAAAGTAATAGAACTAGAATCTATAGCGCTACCTTTTTCTATTAAATTCACGTATGAAACTGCAGCGTCTATGCTTTTGAAATCTTTTCTTATACGTTTGTTTTTGGTTTTGAAATCTACTGTGTATGAGCTTCCTCTTTTTCTTATGTTCATTATGTGTCCTTATATGTTTTAATTAGTGTTAATAACATATCCCACGCGGGCCACTCCAGGTCAAGATTAAAATTTAAAATAAGTTGCGGCCCCATTTTGAAGGTCGGTTTTAGAAGGTCGGTTTTAGAAAGGCAGATCTAAAAGTTGTCGGGCCTTGTTGTAATTGTACCAAAAAAATCCAAAAATTTTGGGGGCAAAATCGGGGCAAAAGTTGGGCAAATTTAGGGCTAACAAAAAACACCCATAAAAATTTTTGGCTTGCAATGGGTCATTTTAAAATGGCAGATTGTCGGGGCTGATAATTAAGTCGGCACTAACAAAAGGAAAAAATTATGTCACACATACACACGCCCGCAATGTCCAACGCGGTGCAAGAAAGCATAGAAATGGACACCAACCTAGAGTTTGAAATTGTCAGTTATGGCAACGATTGTACGGACTCTATTTATAACCAAAAATTAAACATACAAATCTACTTGCCTAACTCGGTGATTACTAACACAGACCAAGAACTGTTTAGTCATTACGGTGTTACTTGTGGATGTGGTTACGAGGAAGAACTTCCTTGTTTTAATACCAAAGACTTAGATAACAAACTTTGGGATTATGATGAGGTCGTGAAATACATAAATTGTCTTAATAGATGGATATGTGCACGCGATGACAATCACGACATTCAAGAGACTATGAAAGCTAACTCCATAGTTGAGGAAAAAATGAGTGTTGTTAATTTCTACCGTAACCGAGCGTTGGAAGCTTGTGAAAAAATTAACGACGTGTTTGACGAATATATCGATACAGAAGGCGCGCTTAAATTCGTTCAGTTAACAACAATAAAGGACGTAAAGGACGACGTAAGCAACGCTGTCGACTTGGTTAAATTAGAACTAAATAACATTAACAACATTAACGGAGGTACAAAATAATGAGCGATAAAATTACAGAAAAAGAACTCTTCGAATGGGCGGAGAGTTGTGTTGAGGAAACTATAAAAAACCACACCGACGAAGCTGAAGAGAATGAGGTCTCTTTAGCTGACGTTGATATTGATGACTTAATTGAACTTTGTCAGGAAGACTTTCACGAGATTGTCGACGGTTCATCTTATGTTATTTATTACGGTCAATGTTTCGAAGTCTTCTCAATATTATACAACCGAAATGATGACTGTTTGTCATTCGGTGATGATTATATGAAAGGCGAAAATGTTGACAGTTTGTCGACCGCGTTTACTTACGTGGTTTTTCATTACTTAATGGAATTATTAAACGATGAACTCATTACCCAAACAGACACACTCGAAGCGATTCAAAGACGGTTAGCTGATGAAAAGAAAGCTGACAAATTTGGGAAAGGAGTTGCGTAATGAACGACCATTTAAGATGCGAGTTTAAAGAACTATATTGTCGTAAAGATTTGGATGCTATCGAGGGCTTTGCAAATGCCTATAGCAACCTTTGGGAGCACGGTATGGACTTGGAGAGCATCACAGGCAAGCGAAGACCTTTAGAAAAGGATTGCGGGCTCTTTGATGCGTTGGTTGAGGTGTCGTCTTGTTTGTGGGCAATGTTCCCCGCGTTCGACCCCGTATCAATGGATGAGTTAGGTTTCCAAATTGATAATATGCGCGAACAGTTAGACGAGAAAGACAGAGAAGAAGAGCGCGAGATTGCTTCGCGTGAATTGTTTGTTGAGTATACTGTCTTTGAAGCTTCGGAGCTACCTGAAGACGTTGACAATTCTGTCGATGCGTCGTCTTGGTTTGAAGATAAAGATGAACTTAAAAATTATTTAGTTTATTTTTGTCCTCGGACTCGTTGGTATATGAGTTACAACAAACAAACAAAAAAGTATTGGGCTATGATTGACAGGTCGGACTTTGAAACGGACGACTTTATGGAAATGGTTAGTATTATGAGAAAGGGTTATTTTATTTGAGTGATGAATCTTTTTGTAATATTGTGATGTTAATATGCACAATAATTATTTTTCTCATAATGTTCGGGAGCGGGTCGTAAGACTCGCTTCTTTTTTTTGCAAGGTCGGTTTGTAAGGTCGGTTTGTAGTGGTGAAATAAGAAGTTGTTTTAAGAGGTTGTAAAATCGAAAATTCTGGTAAGCCGTTTTAAAAATTTTAGGGCAAAAAATAGCGCAAAAAATAGCGCAAAAAATTAAAGGGCGTTGCTTCCTGTTAAAAAAAATTAACTCGACAAAATAAAAATTTTTTAAGATGTTTTAACCCGTTGCAATTAAGCAACCACTAACAAAAGGAAAAAAACATAATGAGAAAAGTTACAAAAATAATTAAAAAAGCGTTTGAAAATAACGAATATACAACTTGCGGAAATTCCGCGGTTATTGCTAACGGTGTTTATTTGCACGGTAATAAAATAATAAGTAAATTAAATGACGAACGCGACGCGGTCGAATTAACGCTTGCGGGATGGAAT
>VTLG01009749.1_pt1 | contig 20115 bp, 30 predicted proteins | sample 4694571 | NCBI WGS metagenome assembly VTLG01 (sample SAMN12604809, study PRJNA352737) | marine metagenome | biome: ENVO:00000447; feature: ENVO:00000209|ENVO:00000569|ENVO:01000036; material: ENVO:00002151; isolation source: viral sequences binned using virsorter ... | reverse complement strand
AAAGTCAAACCAGGATCTAAAGCTGCTAAAAGACGTAAATCATTTTGTGCGAGAAGTGCAGGTCAAATGAAGAAGTTTCCTAAAGCTGCAAAAGATCCTAATTCAAGATTGAGACAGGCTCGTAGAAGATGGAAATGTTAATAAATTTTTTTAAAAAAATATTTGGTATAGACAAATTAGATTTAAGAATTAGACGACTAGAAAGAGCTAAATACTGGAGAGAAAAATATGTCAAGAGATCCTAAAAAAGGAACAGGTAAAAAACCAAAGGGCTCAGGTAGAAGATTATACACAGATGAGAACCCTAGAGATACAGTTGGTATAAAGTTTGCCACACCGACAGATGCAAGAAAAACTGTTGCAAAAGTTAAAAAAGTGTCTAAACCTTTTGCTAGAAAAATACAAATCCTTACAGTTGGAGAACAGCGTGCCAAAGTAATGGGTAAATCAAAAGTCGCTGCTATATTTAAAAAAGGCAAAGATGCAATCAGACGAACTAATAATCGTAAGTAAAATACAGAAAGTATTAAAAGATAAGTATCACGGGATTGGCGAAAACATGATGGCAGGTGCTGTTGACAACATGGAAAAATATAAGTATATGTTGGGACAAGCACATACATGTGTTACGATCTTACAGGAAATCTCTAACCTGCTAAATGAGAAGGAGCAAAAAAATGAAAAAGGCACAGTCATCAAACTCGACACCAAAAATTAAATACGCATTAGCTGAAAAATATAAAGAAGAATCTGAGAAAAAACGTCAAGAAGAAGTTGACGGTTATGAACGTTTAAAAACAAAAGAGGCTTCAAAATTACCTGCACCCACTGGATGGAGAATGTTGATTCTTCCATTTAAAATGAATGAAAAAACTAAAGGTGGATTATATCTTGGACAAGATACTTTAGAAAGACAACAAGTTGGTTCAACATGTGGTCTTGTTTTAGCAATGGGTCCAGATTGTTATGCTGATAAAGAAAAGTTTCCAGAAGGTCCTTGGTGCAAAAAAGGTGATTGGATAATCTTTGCACGTTATGCGGGATCAAGAATTCAAATTGACGGGGGTGAAGTACGTTTGCTGAATGACGATGAAGTGTTAGCTACTATAGATAACCCCGAAGATATACTTCATCAATACTAATCATAGATAGGAGAATACTATGCCAGACGAAGAAAAAAGAACAGTTGACCTTGATACCTCTGGTCCTGCAATGGATGTTGATCTTGAAGAAACAAAAGATCCAACAGAAATTGAACAACCAGAAGTAAAAGAAGATCCAACTGTCAGACCTGTTGTCGAAGATGACAAGAGGACTTATGAAAAAGAGAAAGACCATGGGACAGATATGTCTTATGAGAATGAAAAAAGTGAGACGAAGAAAGACGATAAAGAATTAGAGCAATACTCAGATTCAGTTCAGAAGAGAATAGCTAAGCTAACAAAAAAATGGAGAGAAGCGGAGAGACAAAAAGATGAAGCAGTTAAATATGCTGAGTCTGTTCAAGCAGATAAGAAAAGATTAGATGCTAAAGTCGCGAAACTTGAACCAGGTTATTTGTCTGCAACTGGAGATAGTATTGAAGCAGGTATGACAGCTGCCCAAGCTAAATTAGCTTCGGCAAGAGAAGCCAATGACTTAAAAGCTGAGTCAGAAGCTTTAGCTCAAATATCTGAACTTGGTTACAAAAAAGCAAAATTAGCTGAAACAAAAGCAGCTCATGAAGCAAATCTAGCCAAGCAAGAAGAAAAAGCTAAACAACCACAGGTAAATCTAGAAAGACAAACTGCACTAAAAGGTAGTCCAGATCCTAGAGCCGAAGCATGGGCAGATAAAAATTCATGGTTTGGTCAAGATACTGCGATGACTTATACAGCGTTTGATATCCATAAGGATTTAACTGAAAAAGAGGGTTTTGACCCCGCAAGTGACGAATATTATGCTGAAGTTGATAAAAGAATAAGACTTGAATTTCCGCATAAGTTTGCTAATAATAACGATACAGGAGAAAAAGAACGACCTGCTCCGGTGCAGACAGTAGCTTCAGCGAAGCGAAGTACCAAGACTGGTCGCAAAACTGTGAGACTCACATCATCACAGGTAGCTATCGCTAAAAAATTAGGTGTGCCACTTGAAGAATATGCGAAACAATTAAATATCACGAAGGAGGTATAAGCATATGAGTACAGATAAAAAAACTTCCCGTGCGAGCCAGACTCGAGAAAAGGAAACTCGAAAAAAAGTTTGGACTCCACCATCAGCATTAGATGCACCCCCTGCGCCTACAGGTTTTAGGCACAGATGGATACGAGCCGAGAGCATTGGCTTTCAAGATACAAAAAATGTATCTGGAAGAATTAGAGAAGGATACGAATTAGTTAGATCTGATGAATATCCTGATCAAGATTATCCAATGGTAGAAGACGGCAAGTACAAGGGAGTGATCGGTGTTGGCGGCCTAGTGCTCGCTAGGGTACCAGAAGAGATCGCGCAACAACGTTCTGATTATTATGCTCAACAGCATAAAGAAAAAGTTGAAGCAATGGATAACGATCTTATGAAGGAAGAGCACCCAAGCATGCCTATCGATATCGACAGGCAATCGCGTGTTACTTTTGGTGGCTCAAAGAAATCCTAATTAGGAATTCATAAACCATCGAAGAACAATTAACCCGATGCTTCGGCATCATAATAGGAGGACTCTATGGCTAGAGCAAATAAAGATAGTGCCTTTGGTCTAAGACCAATTGGTAAGATCGGACAGAATAGAGACAACCAGGGTTTAAGTGAGTATTCTATCACAGCAAATGATAGTACTACGATCTTCTTTCAAGACGCGGTTTCAGCAACAGCAGCAGGTACAATTCACCACGCTGCAGCTTCTGAAGCTTTCTTGTTAGGTTCACTCAATGGTGTCTTTTATACTGACCCGACAACAAGTAAGCCTACGTTCGCAAATCATTACTCGCAAGTAAATGCGGCTGATATTTCGGCGTTCGTAGCAGATGATCCGTACGAAAGATTCGAGATCCAGTCTAACAAAACTACTGCACACACGCAGTCAGACATATTCCAAAACTGTAATATGGAAGTGACAGCTGGAGACTCTGCGAACTTTGTTTCAAAATCTGAAATAGATATCGCAGGTGGTACGACTACTGGTACGGCTCAACTAAAAATAACAGGTGTATCGAATGATATTGATAACAGCAACTTAACTCACGCAAGTGGTCACGTTAACTTTGTTGTTATGATCAACGAGCACTTATACAATGCTAAAAATAACGGCATATAATAGCGGAATAGGAGATTAAATTATGGCTATATCAAGAGGACAACTAGTTAAAGAACTAGAGCCAGGTTTGAACGCACTGTTCGGCTTGGAATATAAACGTTATGAGAATCAGCATGCTGAGATATATGTAACAGAAACTTCAGACAGAGCGTTCGAAGAAGAAGTTATGTTATCTGGTTTTGCAAATGCATCAGTTAAACCAGAAGGTTCTGGCGTAGTTTTTGACAATGCTCAAGAAACTTACACAGCTAGATACACTATGGAAACTGTTGCGCTAGCATTCGCGATCACTGAAGAAGCGATCGAGGATAACTTGTATGACAGACTTGCGTCTAGATATACAAAAGCATTAGCTAGATCCATGGCAAATACTAAACAAATAAAAGCAGTTGACCCATTATTAAATGGTCTACCTTCAGTAGGTACATTTAAGTCTGGTGACGGAAGCAATCTATTTGCTACAAATCACCCGACAATAGCGGGAACTGTTTCTAACACGTTGACTACACAGGCGGACCTTAATGAAACTTCATTGGAGCAATCTCTGATCGATATTGCTAAACTGACAGATGAAAGAGGTTTGAAAATTGCAGCAAGAGGAGTTAAAATGATTGTTCCTTCGGAGAATCAGTTTAATGCTGAGAGATTAATGAAATCTCAAGGTAGAACTTCAACAGCTGACAATGATATCAACGCAATCGTTTCTATGGGAATGGTTCCTCAAGGTTACAGAGTGAACAATTTCTTAACTGATCCAGATGCGTTTTATCTAATCACTGATGTACCAAACGGTATGAAGTATTTCGAGAGAACACCTATCAGAACAGCAATGGAAGGTGATTTCGATACTGGAAACGTTAGATACAAAGCTAGAGAGAGATACAGATTTGGTGTCTCTGACTTTAGAGGTATCTTTGGCGTCGAAGGTGTGTAATACTTAAAAATTTAAGGCGGGACACAATCCCGCCTTATTTAAATAATAGAAAGAAAAAATGCACCCTAAACAATTCAGAGTACAAATTTATGCATATCAGTATCATGCTGATTTTGTTATATCTTCCTTAGACGGTCCCTTAGATATCGAAAATGCCATAGTTGACAAACTAGGAAAAAAAGATATAAAATGGGAATATCTTGGAGAAATGATGAATCCCAAGATTAAAAGAATAACCTATGAGGAGGTTATGAATGGAGGAGATGATGCAACATCTACAAGACCTTTACAAGAAGAAAAGAGGTCTGGATCTTCAGTGGGAGCAGGAACATCTCAAGGAGGGTAGATATACCCTTAATATGGTTAAGATAGACCGAGAAGTTAGGGACGTTCTTACCGATATTAAAATGGCAGAGGCCAAAAAAGAGCATCTGCAGAATAAAATTGAGGAAGTAGCTCCACAAGTTTCCGTAGCAACTTAAACAAAAAGCTACATCGTTGGAAAATTCCTATCCACATTACAGGCCCTCTTGCGCTCTATCTAAAACTAGTATATAAATTAATCACTATACAATTAATAATGATATATAGACGAGTATAGTCGACGGCCTAGAGACTATATATCTTAACTAGGAGGATACAATCATGGCAGGAACACACTTTAGAAATCCAATAATGTTTGCTGGATTAGCTAATAACACTAAATGGTTTAAGGATTTACCAGTAGACAATAATCCTAACTACATATGTTATAAAGACGATTTTATTTATAACACTTTACCTTCAGCAGAATGGTCAACATCTATTGCAGATGCTGGTGCAGCAGCTGGTATATCTAATGAAGTAGGTGGAGCAGTAACTTTGACATCTGCTAACACTACGGACAACAACGGTCTGGCTTTAGTAAAAACTCAAAATAGTTTTCAAGCTGTTGCAGAAACTAGAGATAGCTCTGGAGCGGTCACTAACCCAGGTACAATTATTTGGTACGAAGCGAGAATTCAAAACAATGACGCTAACGCTACTGACTATGGTACTGGATTAGTTGAAACTTTTACTGGAACTTCTGGATGGAGATCTGCTAATAGAATCTCTATCGAGTCTAACAACGGTGAGCAGTTTTACAGATTTGTGACTAAAAATGCGGATGGAACAAATCAGGTTCAGTACACTGCATATACTATCACTGATAGCGCTTATGACACCGTAGGGTTTAGAGTAGATAAAGCTGGAAAAGTTGAATTTTTTGTTAACAGAGCTTTAGCAGCGACTGTTACATCAAATATCAATACTGATGATATGCAAATGTTTGCAGCTTCAGTATCAGCTTCTGCTTCTGGACAAAGAGTAACAAAGGTAGATTATATTAGTGCAACTCAGAACAGAAATGCTTCTGAACTTATTGGTAATATCTAATAAATAATTAACGGGGACTCGACTTATTTAGGAGAGTCCCCTAAAAATTAAGGAGAAGAATATGCAAACATTTGGAAGCACTAGTGACATTTCTAATGCAAATGTGACTACTGAAAACAAAGTTGTAAAAACTGGAAGAACAAGAGCCTTAGGTGTTGTATTAAACACAACTGCTGCTTCAGGGGATTTTCACTTGAAAGATGGTGGGGCTGCAGGGACAGTAAAATTTAAATATAAAACAAGCGGAACTGCATCTGCAGGTAGTCCAATTGTAATTAATTTTCCTGGACCTATTTTGTTTGAAACAAATTTAACAGTTGCTTTTACCACTGAACACGTAACAGTTTGCTCTGTATTTTATAACTAGGAGGCAAAGTGGCTTTTTCAGGCACGAGTACATTCGAAAAATTTCTTTCGATCGACGATATTATAACTGAGTCTTTTGAAAGATTAGGATTCTTTGATTACTCTGGTAATGACTTAAGATCAGCTAGACGTTCTTTAAACATAATGTTTCAAGAATGGGACAATAGAGGTTTGCATTTTTGGGAAGTAGCAAGAACTGCTATTACATTAGCATCAGGCCAAAATGAATATCAAATATTTAGATCTCCATCTGACGGAAATGCAGATGGTATAACCACTACTTTATCATCAGGAATTACAGATTCAGCTACTACAATACCCGTAGCGTCAACTAAAAATATGAACGCTACTGGTAAAATTAGAATTAATTCTGAAGTAATTACTTATACATCTATTTCAGGTAATAATATTTTATGCTCTGCCTCTGATCGTGGAGCTGACGGAACCACAGCTGCAAGTCATGCATCTGGGGATGCTGTTGTAAATTTTGTTGATATGGTTTCAGATATTCTTGAAGCTAGTTTTAGAAATGCAAGTGATGTAGACACACCTCTTTCAAAAATTAATAGATCACAGTATCAAGCGTTTTCAAACAAAAGCGCTACCGGTCAACCGTCACAATATTTTGTACAAAGATTTATAGACAAAGTCACTGTCACTTTATATTTAACACCTGGAGACACACAAGCAGGTAACTTTATTTATTTTTATTATGTTAAAAGAATTCAAGATGCAGGTAAGTATACAAATGAAGCTGATGTTGTTAATAGATTTGTACCATGTATGTGTGCAGGTTTAACTTATTATATCTCTATGAAAAAAGCTCCACAAAGAACTCAAGAGATGAAATTGTATTACGAAGATGAATTACAAAGAGCATTAACAGAAGATGGATCACCAGCGAGTGTTTACATCTCACCTAAAACTTATTACCCGGAGATATAATGGACTACAGAGATTACTTAAGAGCAGCTAAAGAATTAAATTTAAGACCCCTACGTGTAGATGAATTTGATTCATTAGCAGGAGTTTTAGATATGAATACTATATTAAAATTAACACAACAAATACAAGAACCCGAAAGACCTTTAGGTAAAGAATAATGACAAAAACAGTTAAAGTAGGTGATTATGGGGAAATGAAATTAAGCGAGTTTAGAAAGAATATATCGCAGTACACCAATAACAATTTAAGATCTATAATAAATGATTCAGATGAAGCAGTGAGAGAAATAGCTCAAGAGGAATTAACAAGCAGAGAAAATAAAAAAAATGGTGGATTCATAGATAAACCTATGGGCCCTGGTGGTAAGAAGAAAAAAAGAAAAGGTAAAAAATAATGTCTAAGTTTGCAAAAGGAAAATACGCATTAGCAATATCAGATAGAAGTGGTCAAGCATTTCCGTGGAGAGAGATGGTTACAGAATGGAATGGAGCTTTTGTTCACATTACAGAATATGAAAAAAAACAACCGCAGTTAGAACCAAAACCTTTTGTAGCAGATCCTCAAGGATTAGAACAAGCGAGACCTCAACGTTTTGATTTAAACACGGGAGGTGGAGGAGGAATTATTGCCGATTTAACTTTACCTGGATCTTTTTCTTTTCAGGATCAAAGTAATAATTCTATGGTGCCAGAAAATCCATCTGATATAAATAGAAGAAGAGAAGCAAGTTTAACTTTAGGAGATATAACGGTAACGATATCATGACATATACAGAATTAGTACAAAAAATTAGAGACTATACAGAGGTCACTAGCACAGTTTTGACTGACACTATTGTAAATGGTTTTATAGAAAATTCAGAGTTTAGAATTTTAAGAGATGTGGACTCGGATAATAATAGAAGATATGTAACTGCTCAAATGGTAGCCAGTCAAAGATTTATAGATACACCTGACAATTTATTAGTTATTAGATCTGCTCAAATAGTAGATTCTGCGGGGGTTGGAGTCGCTAATGATAGAGATTTTTTACAGTATAGAGATACCAGTTTTATGTCAGAATTTAACAATTTGGGAGTTCAAGGAACACCTAAATATTACAGCAACTGGGACGAAAATACGATAGTTGTGGCCCCTACACCTGATCAAACCTACACAATACAATTAAATTATATCTTGAAACCTGCTGGATTATCGAGTACAGTTCCCACTACATATTTAAGTTTGCAATTTCCCAACGGACTTTTGTATGCATGCCTGGTCGAGGCATACAGTTTTTTAAAAGGGCCAAATGATCTCTTGCAATTATACGAAGGAAAGTATAAACAAGTGATAGAAGGCTTCTCAATTGAACAAATGGGAAGAAGAAGACGAGATGAATATCAAAGTGGTGTTCCTCGTATAGGTAAATAGGAGATAAACATGGCAATAACACAAGCAATTTGTAATTCGTTTAAAAAACAACTATTAGAAGGAGATGCTAATTTTTCATCTTCTAGTGGTGACAAATTTAAATTAGCTCTTTATACTTCTTCAGCGACTCTAAACTCAGCAACAACTTCTTTCACAACTGGAAACCAAGTTAGTAATAGTGGTCAATACACTTCTGGTGGAGGACTACTTGTTAACTTAGCAACTTCAATAACAGCGGGCGTAGCGAGAGTAGACTTTGCAGATAGATCTTTTACTGGAGTTACTATAACTGCAAGGGGAGCACTAATCTATAATACATCATCAGCAGTAACAAACGCTGCTGTATGTGTTTTAGATTTTGGAGGAGATAAAACAGCTACTTCAGGCGTATTTACAATTCAGTTTCCAGCACAAACTTCAACAGCAGCGATTTTAAGAATCTCTGGTTAAATAGGAGGTAAACTCCTATGGCATCAGGAACTTGGAACACCGGCTTTTGGGGCCAAAACCAATGGAACGATTCAGCTAACCCGACTATAATACCTACAGGTATTGCCCTTACTGCAACTTTAGGGGACGAAACCACTGTTGGTGAAATCAACACTGGTTGGGGTAGATTAAATTGGGGTGATGGTGCTTGGAATATTGCTGGAAATGTTCTTCCCACAGGTATTGCTTTAACAAGCGCAATTGGTAATCCAACTATTCACATTGATGTAACCGCAACCACATCTACAAACAACGGTCAATTGATGACCGCTAATCTTGGAACTAATTCAAATATAGATATTCAAACAAAAGTATTTCCAACTGGAATTGCAATGACTTCAGCTTTAGGAACAGCTGATGCTAGCCCTGATGCAATGGCTACAGGTATTGCAATGTCCATGGGACTTGGAACTATCCAGGCATTTAACCAAACAGGTTGGGGCAGACAACAATGGAACGTAAATGCATGGGGAGTCGAAGGTCAGTTTGCTACTGCAGTTGTAACTGGAATAGCTATGACAGCGGCAGTAAGTGCACCAGAGGCGGTTAAAGGAAATGCTAATTTCTTCCTTAATACTTTAAATGTAGCACAAGCGACTCTTGGTAATGTAGATCCAGCCCCTGATGCTAATTTTACTGGCGAGGCAATGATTGCATCTTTAGGAAGTGCAGTTGGTGTTATTGATTACGTCGATATCCCTGCAGGTATTGCAATGACTGCTACTTTAGCTAGTGTTACGGCTGTTCCAAGTCAAGAAGTAGATGTAACGGGCATATCTATGAATGCTCAATTAGCCAGTGTAACAACTGTTATTCACGTAGACATTTCGGTAACTGGTTTAGGGTTGACTATGAACCAAGGAAATGGTAATGCTTTAATCTGGAACGAAGTTGATACAGGTTCAGCGCCTATAGATCCTCCAGGCTGGCGAGAGGTGGCTGCATAATGAGTTTGACAGAAACTCATATTTTTAATAAAATGAATACATAAGGAACAAAATATGGCGAATTCAACATCTGCTAACCTAAAACTTACAGTTCAAGCAACTGGTGAAAATTCAGGAACTTGGGGACAAATTACAAATACAAACTTATTAATTTTAGAACAAGCTATCGGTGGTTACAGCACGTTTAACGTAACTAACGCGAGCAGAGCTTTAACTTTTTCTAACGGTGCATTATCAAATGGTAAAAACAATGTATTAAAACTAACAGGTACTTTAGCTGGAAATTTAAATATAACTGTACCTAACTCAATTGAAAAAACTTACATAGTTCAAGATTCAACTGACCATGCGGGAAATACTTTAACTTTCAAAACTACATCAGGGACTGGTGTTCTTTTATGTGAAGGAAATTGTTATATTTTATATTCAGATGGAACTAACATAGTTAAGGCAAATGAATACAGAAAATGGAGAGCAGTATCTGCTGCTGAAACAGTTCAAGCAGGTGCAAAACTTTTAGTAAATACAAATGGTGGAGGAGTTACAATTACGCTTCCAGCGTCACCAGCTACTGGAGACGAGGTCCATTTTGTAGATCAAGGTTATGACTTTAATTCTAACGCATTGACTGTTGGTAGAAATTCTTCTAATATAGCAAACGCCGCATCTGATCTTGTTGTAAATACACAAGGTGCAGCTTTTGGACTAGTGTTCTCAGGAGATGCTACAACAGGATGGACTTACACGGAGAAATAATATGTCAAATTACGAAGCAACTAAATATGATTTTGATGGTGGTAACCTTACAGGTATCGAAGGAATTCCTACAGCGACTATCGTGCCGTGGTCTTCTTCTTCAGTGCCAACAGGTTTTTTAGAGTGTAATGGAGCAGATGTTTCAAGATCAACTTACTCTGCCTTATTTGCTATTATAGGTACAACTTACGGAGCAGGTAATGGTTCAACTACTTTTGGACTACCTGACCTACAAGATAACGTGGCAATGGGTAAATCAGGAACTAAAGCATTAGCTTCAACTGGTGGAGCAAACACAGTTCAATCAACTGGAAACGTTGGAGGATCCACTGCGAACGCAACTCTTTCAACCGCGCAATTAGCATCTCACAGTCACCCAGCAGTTACATCCCCTGCAAACCCTGGATTTACTGGTGGTGGTTCTGCTCTTAGAAACGACCCAGGGGGAGCCACTGGAAATACTGGAAGTGGTACTGGACACTCTCACAACATGAGTGCAACTTTTACTGGAGACTCTACTTCGGTGATTCAACCTTATTTAACAATTATTTATATTATTAAGACGTAGGAGAAAATATGGCAACTAACGCAAATTGGACAATAGTATTTGAAGATAAAACAGTAATTAAAAATTACGCAGAAGGTGCTTCTGAAGGTGTTGCTTATATTATTTCTGATGATTCTTTTTGGGGACAAGATAAGTTTTCTAACATTTGGGCCATTCAATATGGAACTTCTATAACTTCTGATGAAGTAGAATATAGGGATACAACACCTCACTCATCTTTTGCAGATGCTAATATCGGAGATATTAGTCAGTTTTCAAATAAATGGGACTCGGCTCACTTAGCTCAATTACAAACTGATTGGGATAATAATAATGGCGATACCTATGATGATAGTGGAAATGTAACACACACAGAAACTGAAGAAGAAAAAATCGCTAGATTAGGTGCAAGACCTACATCATACTCCTCTTAAATTCATCCAAGAAGTAAGTATATATTTTTCACCAGATAATGGTGGATTGCCTCTATGAACATATGGAAAAGCTGCTGGCCATATTACAACCCTACCTTGTTTAGGTTTAATTCTTTGTGAAAAATGTAAAAATTCTGTTTCTCCGCCTTCTTCAACATCGTTTAGATAAACAGAAAAAGCAAAAGCTCTAGGTTCTCCTTTTGCACCACGCATATGTTCTATATGCCATTGATGATATCCCTCTTTAGGTAGAGTTTTTTGTATTTTTAATTGAGTAAAATGAAAATCACAATGATCATACGCAGCGTCTCCACCAGTTTCTTGTAAGTAATGATTAAAAGTAGAGTTATAATTAACGATTAATGATTTAAGATCCTCCCACCAAATATCTAAATTTATAGCGGAGGCGAAAAACTGTGTATCTTTTTTTTGAAGATTATTAGAATTTTCAAATTGTCTTCTATCTAAAGTTCTTTTAAATTTATTTTCGTTTTCAAACAATTTAATTGCTTTGTTACATTCTTGTGGGGTTATATAGTTATCATAAACACCAATAAAATTATTTATATTTACTGTTTTTTCCATATTTTTTTCATCTTTCATAATTTATATAAGTGTTATATAAGGTATACTATGCTACAAAAATTGAATTTCAAGGCAGGATTTAATAAACAAGACACTGAATCGGGAGCTGAAGGTCAGTGGACTGATGGTGATTTTGTTAGATTTAGATATGGATTACCGGAAAAAATAGGAGGATGGTCACAATTAACCGCAGCCTCTGATACTCTTCCAGGAGCAGCAAGAGCCCAAGTTGCTTTTTCTAGTTTTGCTGGTGAAAAATATGCAGCCATAGGAACCTCTCAAGGTTTGTTTTTATATTATGGAAATGCTTTTTATGATATTACCCCTTTAGATACGGCCATCACAGGATGCACTTTAACGACAGTAAATAACTCAAATGTTATTACAGTTAATAAAGGATCTCATGGATTAGCTGTAGGAAGATATGTCACTTTATCTGCCGTAACTGTAACAGGAGCTAGTGCATACACAGCTGCTGATTTACAAAAAGTATACGAGATTTTAACTGTGCCGGATGTTGATAAATTTACTGTACAAGCTGCTAGTGTAGAAACAGGTTCTGGAATGACTGCCGCTGGAGCTGCAACAGTTAACCCTTATGTTATCGTAGGACCAACCATACAAACAGATGGTTATGGATGGGGTACATCTACGTGGAACGTTGAAACCTGGGGCACGGAACGATCTGTTAGTGATGTGACTCTAAGTGCGGGTAACTGGAGTCTTGATAACTTTGGTCAAGTGTTAGTTGCAACTGTATTTGACGGTGAAACTTTTACATGGAACGCAGGGGCATCAAATGCTAGAACTATCAGAGCTTCAAAATCTACATCTAATTTTCAAACTACTAATAATCCCACAGCCACTAGATTTACGTTAGTCTCCGATCGAGACAGGCACTTATTTCACTTTGGAACAGAAACAACTATAGGTGACACCACCACACAAGATCCTATGTTTGTAAGATTTTCTAATCAAGAAGATCTAAATACTTATGCCCCCACTGCTACAAATACAGCTGGGACTTTTAGACTTGATACAGGTAACGAAATTAGAGCAGCACTTCAAGGTAAAGATTATGTCTTTGTATTAACTGATCTTGCTGCATATGTAATACAATTTGTTGGTCCACCATTTACTTTCTCTGTAAGGCAGGTTGGTACAAACTGTGGATGCATAGGCCAGCATGCAGCCTCTTATGTTAATGGAGCTGTGTTCTGGATGGGGACACAAGGAGGATTTTTTGCATACGATGGAACAGTTAAATCTTTACCATCTCTTGTTGAAGATTTTGTTTTTACAACCGATGGAACTAATTTAGGATTAAATTTTATTTCTAGTGATGTTATCTTTTCTGGTTCTAATAATTTATATACAGAGGTCAATTGGTTTTATCCAAAAAATGGATCCGATCAAATTGATAGATGTGTAACGTATAACTATTCAGAAAATTGTTGGACTACTTCTTCTTTAGATAGAACAACTTACCAGGACCAAGGAGTATTTGACGTGCCGTATGCAACCGATTATGAAGATACTTCAACTCCTGTTTTTCCTGATATATTAGGAATAACTAATAAATATGGAGCTAGTGTTTATTACGCTCATGAAGTAGGAAACGATCAAGTTAATAGCGCAGGCACAACCGCCATATCTGCGTTTATCAGATCTGGAGATTATGACATTACAGCAAGAAGAAGTCCATTAGGTCAGCAAACAGGATTGGCTGATTTTAGAGGAGATGGTGAATTTATTATGTCTGTTAAAAGATTTATACCTGATTTTAAATATCAAGAGGGAAGTGCTAAAATAACTTTGTTTGTTAGTGATTTCCCTGACGATACCCCGGTAAGTTCTCCACTTGGACCCTTTACAGTTACGACAACAACTGATAAAGTAGATACTAGAGCAAGAGGAAGATTGGTATCGCTTAAAATAGAAAATGATTCAACAGGCGAGACCTGGAGATATGGAACTCTTAGATTAGATGCTCAACCAGATGGAAGAAGATAATGACACCTGAAATGCAATTACAAATATTTGGAGACCCAAACTATTTAGAAAAAAATCAAATACAGTTTTATGATGGATCTTTCGTTCCAACGGCTACTCCTTTTGCAGACACCCAAGAGTCAGCTGGTATAAGATCAATACCTTTAGGGTTTGACGAAGGAGACATGCAATTCCCAATAGGTTTTAAAAAACCTACACCCTTTGTAAATGATGAGCTGACGAGAGCTATAATAGCAAGAAATCAAGGAGCTGTTGATCTAGCAGATCTGGATACAACAAGTGAACTTAGCGATGATCCTAATTTAATGTTACCAGATTTAGAACAAGGAAGACCTTTAAGGTCATCAATTTTTACTACTGGAGATGTTGTTCCAGATACAGTTGATAGTTTATATTTTACAAGAGGACAAAATCGAGACCGAAATTTACCAGGTATAGTACCAGCTCTTTTAGGCAGACTACAAAATTTTGATAGTAGAGTTCGTCCAATGCAAGATTTTTATGGAAGTAGATTTGGTTTAGATAATATAGGTAGAGTTGCTTCTGGTCCTATGGCAGGTTATAACCCTGTTTCTGGTGGTCTTTTATATTCATTAAGTGGCGGAAGAGCAGGTCAGCCAACTAATGTTGGATTACAAAGAGCTTTACAAAAAAGAATTGATACTAGAACTAGCCAAAAAACTTTAGACAGGTTAAGAAAAACAGGTGCTGATATAGATGCCTTCAATCGAAAAACAAAAGAATTACAAGATTTGATAAAAGAAGAGAGACAAAATAGAATCGACACTGCACCAAGGGATGTTAGACAGCAGATAGCGGAAAACAGAAAAATAGATAGCGATACAAAATTCGGTGCTTTATAATGGCTAAGATAACTAATTACATACCTGAACCAAAACCAGAATACGAAGTAGATAATCAAAGACAGATTATAGAGTCTTTAACTACTATGAAACAACAACTTAATTTTTCTTTTCAAGAAGATTTAAAAAATGAGCAAGATGCTTTTAACTATTTCATGGCATGACAATACAATATAAAAATCAAGGTTTTAAACAAGCTGATGTAAATAAAGCTACGGTGCTTACCTGTCCTAGTGATGGAGCAATCATAGTTAAAAGTGTATATTGTGCTAACAATGATGCCTCTTCGGGCATTTTAGTACAAATGAATTTAGTTGATTCATCTGATTCAAACACTGAGTATGAATTTTTTAGAGATGAAGTGGCGGCCAAATCGCAAGTAAATGCCACACCTCAAGGCTTGAATTTAGAAGCAGGTGATGCTATAACAGTGCAGGCAGCAACAGGCAGTAATACAATACAAGGTGCCATAAGTTATGCTTTGATAAACAGAGAGAATGAAAACGGATAATATAATAAAGATAGACTGTACAACTATAACTACGTATAGAAACACAAAGACAGGTAAAACTTCTTCTGAAAAAATGGAAGGACCTGATATTGTTCAAGATGTGACTGTACAAGTTACTAATAAAGGTTTACAAGTATTTCAGAAAGTAATGAATGACAACGGAAAATCAGAATCAAAATCCTAAGGGCGGAACAGAATTACAATTCGAGTATTTAAAAAAATACGTCGATAAAAATTTATTAGATCAGGTGCAGATATGTACATCTGTTCCAGAAAAAATACCTTTACATCCAACTAAACCAAATATTCTTTGGCAAAAAAATTCTTACGATCAACCTAATTTAGCACCCTGGTTTAAAAATCCAGCCAACCATAGTAAGTATGATTGGTATGTGTTTAACTCTCATTGGACTTACGAAAAATATAGAAATCATTTTAATGTTCCTACAAACAAATGTGTAGTTATAAAAAATGGTATAGACAAAATAGAAAAATCTACTCCTTATCAAGAAGGAGACCCTATAAGAATAATTCATCAAAACACACCTTGGCGTGGTCTGTCAGTTTTATTAGGGGCCATGCAGTTAGTTAAGAACCCTTTAATAACTTTAGATGTGTATTCTTCTACAGAAGTTTATGGAAAAGATTTTTACGATCAGACTGATAAATATTATAAAGAACTTTATGCACAAGCAGAATCTTTACCTAACGTAAATTACATAGGATATAAACCTAATAGATACATAAAAGAAAATTTAAAAAATTATCATATGTATGTGTACCCTAGTATATTTGAAGAAACGTTTTGTATATCTTTATTAGAGTGTATGGCAGCTGGTTTATATTGTATAACCACGGACTATGGTGCCTTATATGAAACAGGTGCTGAGTTTCCAATGTACGTTCCGTACGAAGATAATAACAGAGCGTTAGCTCAAAAATTTGGGTTTGCAATAGAACAAGCAGCTCAAACTATTCATGCAAAACAAATACATAATCATTTAGAGTCTCAATCAGCTTACGCCAATATTTATTATAGCTGGGGTAAGATTGGAATTCAATGGACAACATTTTTAAAAGGAGTAATAGATGCAAGATCCAAACCAGCCAATATGGTTTACGAGCCACGAAAAGAAAGGTAATGTAAAAACAATACATCTTGGAGAGTCTCCTCACAAGATAATGGTATGCACCCCTGTGCATAGCGATGTTTCTATGCATTATTGTCAAGCTGTTTTAAAGTTTCAACAAGAATGTATTAATAGAAATATTTTAGTTAGTTTTACTTTAATGAAATCATCCTTAGTAACACAAGGTAGAAACCTTTGTGTGGCTGAAATGTTAAATCATCAAGATGGATACACACATTTATTATTTATAGACTCGGATATAGATTTTAATTTTTCAACAATTGAAAAACTTTTAAACTCAGACAAAGATATAATCTCATGTCCATATCCCATGAAGTCTTTTGATTGGGATAAGGTTTGGAGTCAAAAAGATAAAGTTGCATCTGCACAAGCATTAAAAGCCCCTGGTTTAACTTTTCCCATAAAACTAGATGACCAAGAAAACATATCCTCAGATAATGGTGTGGTTGAAGTTACTCATGCCCCTACAGGTTGTATGTTAATTAAAAGAGGTGTGTTAGAAAAAATGATGAAACATTACCCAGAGTTAGAAATATTTCAACCAACTAATATAAACGGTAAAGAGGTTAAAAAACAAAACTTTTATAATTTTTTTGACACAATTCATGATCCAAAAACCAAACGTTGTTTTGGTGAAGACTTTGGTTTTTGTCAAAGATGGACAGATATGGGTGGTAAATTATACATCTATATAATGGATTACATAACTCATGTTGGTGAATATCAATATTGTGGTAGGTTTTTTGACAACTTAAAACCAGTTGACGATAGTAAAAAAATCAAATAAACTGCCATACTCAGGTTTTCTATACCTGCTACACTATTAAAATTTAGGCAAAAATATGGCAATATCAAGAGGACAACAAGCAAGACAACAGTACGGATTAGGTAGTTTAGTTAAATCTATAACTAAACCTATAAAAAAATTAGTTAAATCAGATGCTGGTAAATTAGGTATACTTGCATTAGGAGCTTTTGGTTTACCCACAGCAGCGGGACAAAGTTTATTCGGAGGTTTTTTAGGAGACGGTATAAAAACTGGAATAGGGAATTTTCTTACTAAAAATGCTTTTGGTAAAATTATAAGAGATGTAGGTGTTGGAACAGGTGTTGGATTTGGATTAGATAAAATTCAACGAGCTAATTTACCCGATCCTATAAAAAGAATAGAAGGTAGAACAGAAGAAGAAATTGATGAGATTGAAGCTAGGTTAAGAGAAAATTATGCAGATCTTGGATACAGTGATGATGAGATAGAGGAAAGAATACAAATAGATTTGGCAGAGTATAGAACAGTAGCAGCGACAGGTGGTCGTATAGGTTTTGCTAGCGGCTCTTACAAAGATAAAATACAAGACGTGGCTGATGAATTAGCAAGTGAGATTTATGATAAAGATTATTCTGATCTAACTAGCTCTCAACAAATGTCAGTATACAAAAGAGCAATAAGAGAATTAGATGATATGTTTGCAGATAAAGCAGATATGATGAGAAAAAATGAGGCTGACGGTGGTCGTATAGCTTTGGCTAGAGGAACAGATGAGAAGGTAGAGATGGCAGCGGGTATAGAAGGTCTGCCAATTAACATTAATTCTAAAGGTATAAAAGAACTAGATTTAAGAGAAACAGGTGGATTTATACCACCGGTTGGTGTAAAAGAAAAAGCAGATGATATCCCAGCGATGTTATCAAACAATGAATTTGTATTTACAGCAGACTCTGTAAGAGCAGCTGGAGGCGGAAGCGTCGACAAAGGTGCTCAAATTATGTACGATACAATGAAAAAATTAGAGAGTAAAATAGCATAATGGCTGAAACAATAACACAAATAACACAACCAGCTCCGTTTATCGAAGCAGCAGCAAAACCTTTTTTAACAGAATTACAAAAAGCTGTTGGAGGTTTTAAACAAGCTGATCTTTCTAAAGTACTAGGACCACAGTTCGTAGCAGGTCCAGGGCAACTTACATTAGATGCTGAGCAACTCGCATCAGGTCTTGGTTCGTTTGCACCTTTCTTACAAACCGCAGCAGCTCAAGCTGGCGAGGCTGCAACACAAGCTGGACAAGCAGGTCAATTTGTAGGGCCGCAAGCTTACCAACAATTTATGTCTCCGTTTCAACAAGACGTAATTAAAACTACTTTGGATGAGTTTGATAGACAAACAGCAAGAGGGATACCTTCTATTGCAGCTCAGGCTACCGCTGCAGGTGTTTTAGGTGGAGGACGAGAAGGTGTTCAAAGAGCAGAATTTTTATCTAATCAAGATAGAAACAGAGCAGCGTTACAAGCACAGTTATTAGCACAAGGTTTTAGTCAAGCTCAACAAGCAGCAGGTCAAGCTTTTGGTCAACAACAACAGTTAGCTCAACAACAACAAGCTTTATCTCAACAACAACAGAATTTAGCTCAATTAGCCCCATCATTGCAAGGTCAACAAATTGCTGGTTTGACTACTTTAGGTCAGCAACAACAAGCAAGAGCGCAAGCAGGGTTAACGGCTCAACAAGCTTTGGCACAAGCTCAGCAACAGCAACCTTTAACAGCAGCACAGACTCTGGGTTCAGGCATCATGGGCCTAATCTCAGGATATCCTGCAGCTACACAAACCCAACAAATTCCAAGCATAAGTCCATTACAAACTGCATTAGGTATTGGATCAACACTAGCTGGAATATATAGGCTAACCCAATAATGAGTAAAATATATAAAAGACCTATGTTTAGAAAAGGCGGTAGCTCTATGGGAGGTATCATGGATGGCGTCACCGATAGAGAACAATATAATGTAGGAAGTAATCCTTTTAGTAATGTATTACAGATGGATAGAGCTATGAGACAAGGTATTCAACCTTCAGCGTCTTCTATTACTCTTGAAGAAAAAACACCAGGTGAAGAATATATTGCAACTGCTATGGAATCCATAGGTGAGGGTTTTGGAGTAGACCCTGTGGCTCAATTATTAATTCAAGGTGGTTTAGGCACACTAAGCGAACGTGGTGGAGGAAGCACTATAGGTAATATTGCAAGGGCTTTTAAAGATCCTACAGGACAAGCTTTTTCTAATTTAGCAAATAGAAAAAATCTTCAATCTAAAATAAAATTAAAAGGTAAAGAAATAGATATTGCAGCGGAGGAAGCTCAAAAAGATAGAGATCTTAAACTACAATTAGAATTATTAGATCCAAAAGATAAATCTGCTTTACAAGAAAGAATAGATTTTTTAGTGGAGAGGTATGAATTAACTCCTAAAGAAGCTTTGAATAGAGCTTTACCTGAATTTAGAAAACGTGGAGACCCTGGTGAAGCAGCATCTGATATATTTGAATTAAAAGTAGATAAGTATTCTACATCTCAAGCAGGGGCTGCCCCATTAATGACTGACAGACAAGCTAGATTTTTAGTTAAGCAAGAAGATAGAATTGATCAGGGGGCCATAAAGGGTGTAAGTT
>VTLG01007981.1_pt1 | contig 20116 bp, 21 predicted proteins | sample 4694571 | NCBI WGS metagenome assembly VTLG01 (sample SAMN12604809, study PRJNA352737) | marine metagenome | biome: ENVO:00000447; feature: ENVO:00000209|ENVO:00000569|ENVO:01000036; material: ENVO:00002151; isolation source: viral sequences binned using virsorter ... | reverse complement strand
AGGAGCTTTTAGCGTTCAGAAAGGCATTTTACTGGATTTTTCATGGACTTTTGTTTCAGAAATCATAACTTCTACGGTTGCCTTCTATTTAAACTACCAAAAACAGTATAAATTGCGTCAACAGATTAAAAAACAGTTTGAACATTATTTAGATCCAAGACAAGTAAAACAACTACAAGACAATCCTGACCTGCTGAGACTCGGGGGAGAGAAAAAATATTGCACATTTTTATTTACAGATGTCAGAGGATTTACAAATCTATCTGAAAAACTAGAACCAGAACAAGTAACAGAGATAATGAACAAAGTTCTTACAGCTCAAGTAACTTGCATACAAGCACATGGAGGTATGGTAGATAAGTTTATAGGTGATGCCTGTATGGCAATATTTAACGCACCGTTAGATTTAGATAACCATGAAGAAAGAGCTGTAGCTTGTGCCCAGGATATGCGTACCGCTATCAAACAATTACAAAAGGAGTTACCAGAGCCAATAGCTATAGGTATAGGCGTGAACTCTGGTGAAGCTGTTATTGGGAACATGGGATCAGATACTAGGTTTGATTTTTCTGGTATAGGTGATGCAATCAATGTTGCAGCAAGATTAGAGTCTGCAACTAAAGAAGTTGGTGAAGACATACTGATAGGGCATGAGACTGCAAAAAGTGTTGATTTTAGTTTAAAATTACTTAAACCCATAAAAGTTAAGGGTAAAAGCAAGCCTTTAGCTATTTATACAATATAAGGATAATTATGGCATTAAAAAATTTACTCAAAAATGTAGTTGGTGCGGTAGCTCCAACACTAGGCACAGCAATCGGTGGACCTATGGGTGGCATGGCAGCAAATCTAATAGCTGAAACACTTGGCGTACCAAACAACCCTAAGTCTATAGAAAAAGCTATTGCTGAAGCAACACCAGAACAAATGTTACAACTTAAAAAAGCAGAGCAAGATTTTGAGAAACAAATGAAAGAGCTTGATGTTGATGTTTTCAAGCTAGAGGCACAAGAGAAACAAGATGCAAGAAAACATTTTTCAAAAGATTGGACAACAAGAATTATGGGCATAGCTACACTAGGAGGCTTCCTTGGTTACATATTTTTAGTAACCTTGCAGCCACCAGAACAAAATAGTGAAGCTTTAATTAATTTAGTTCTAGGATATTTAGGTGGATTGGCTAGTGCTGTGATATCTTTTTATTTTGGAGCTTCTCAATCTAAGGAGGACAAATGAGCTGGTTTGGTAATATGTTAGCAAAGATGGGCTTGGTTGAATCTGAAGTGGTTAGAACAAGGGATAAGAAAGGCAGATACATTGCTGACGATCCTACAACTGCTAAGAATGAAGCTTACAAAACTGTTAAAAAAAGAAAAAAGAAATAAATAATGTATGAATATAGATGCACCGTTACCAGAGTTGTTGACGGAGATACAGTAGATGCTGAAATAGATTTAGGTTTCGACATTGTATTTAAGTCTAGAATTAGACTTTTTGGAGTGGATACTCCTGAATCTAGAACCAGAGATTTAGATGAAAAAGCTAGAGGTAAGCTAGCTTCAGCGTTTTTATCTGAAAAAATTGAGCAGGCTGACTTTGTAAAAGTACAAACTAAGTTAGATAAAAAAGGTAAGTTTGGCAGAGTGTTAGGGGTTATTGTTGCAGATGACTTAGATCTCAACCAAGAGATGATAAACCAAAACCTTGCTGTAGCTTACAATGGTCAATCAAAAGATGATATAGAAGCAGCACATATGCTCAATAGGGAGAAACTTATAGAGGCAGGTATATTCACACCAACAGAGGGTTAGAGTGGCTGGATTTAAACTTACAACATTTACGGGACTTAGTAAAAAAGTATCTCCTCGCTTGTTGCCAGAGGATATGGCACAAAACGCACAAAATGTTTTTTTAGATTCAGGCAGAATAGAGGGCATACCAACAGATGTAAATGATCCCTCTGAGTCAGGCAATACTCACCCAGCATCACACATATCAACGACTACAAGGACTATATTCAAAGCTACCTCATCTTCGTGGTTTACCTTTACAGATGATGTAGATGTTATTAGAAGTCCCATTAAAGAAGATACACACGGTAGGTTTTACTTTACAGGGTCTGGCAACTTTCCTAAATATACATCTCTATCATCTGGCGTATCTGGTTCAGGACCATACCCAACAGCTTCATTTAGATTAGGTTTACCTACACCAGGAGCTTTTACAGCAGCCCCAAGCGTAGACAATACTTCAGCAGCAGACGGTGCAGCCCTTAGCTCAAGAGCATATTTATATACAGAAATAACAACTTTTGGTGAAGAAGGACCACCCTCTGAAGTAACATCAGCAGATATTGTAGACGCAGAAAATGGAGCTACGGTTACATTAACTTTACCAGCAGCAACCTCAGGTAATTATTCAATAGCCAAAAGAAGAATCTATAGAACTGATATCAACGGTGTATTTAGATTTGTCAAAGATGTTACTGGTACATCAGCTGGCACAACAACAGAGGCAGTTACAGACGACCTACTCGGGGAAGAAATAGAATCATCGGACAACCTAGCACCACCAGATGATACTACTTCAGATCACCCAGATGGACCGATGCTTGGTATTACAACTATGCCAAATGGTATTACGGCAGGTTTCTCAGGTAATACTTTGCTTTTCAGCGAGTCTTTTCTGCCTCACTCTTACCCACTTGCTAACCAACTAACAACGCAAGAAGACATAGTTGCTATAGCATCTATAGCCTCTGGTTTGCTAGTAACAACAAAAGGCAAGCCTTTGATGGCATCTGGCACCGATCCTAGTGCTATGGCTATGGTAGAAATAGATGCGAACTTACCATGCGTCAATAAAAGATCCTTAGTTGATATGGGTGAGTATGCTATTTACTCTTCACCTGACGGTCTAGTCTTAGCATCAAACTCAGGCATACAGCTTATTACAGAACAAATACTTACAAGAGATCAATGGCAAACAGAGTATTATCCAAGCAATGTAGAAGCATATGAATATGAGGGTAAGTATATAGCTTTTACTTATGATGGTTCCAATAACTCTACTAAAAAAGGTTTTATTTTTGATCCTAGAGGTGGCAAAAATGCTTTCGTAAATCTTAATTTTTATGCAACAGCAGGGTTCAATGACAGAGAAAACGATGAGTTATATTTAGTTATTGATGGCACTCTCAAAAAGTTTGCTAGAGGCACAACTAAAAGATCATACCTATGGAAGTCAAAAGAATTTTTTAGCAACAGACCTTTGTCTCCAGGCATTGCTAAAGTTGATGCTGAAGCATACAACGCCCTTACATTTAAACTCTTCGCAGATGGTTCTCTAAAACACACGCAGACTGTAGCTAACTCAGACCCTTTTAGGTTGCCAGGTGGTTATAGAGGTAAAGTTTTTGAAATACAGCTGGAGGGAACAGATATCATCAACGAAGTTTGCGTTTATGAAAGTCCACAGGAGATAGCCTAGTGGCAAACGAATACCTTAAAAAAAAGAAAAAAAATCAAACAGCTCGTGGTAGTTTTCCTATACCAAGAGATTTCAGTCTAGAGGGCAAAAGATTTGCACAATCTGTGCAAGATACACTGCAACAACTAAAAGGTGAAAAGGGCAACATACTTGATAGAGCAGTAACCTTCCAAGACCTTATAGACACTGGCATAGCCAAACAAACCTTTAGTGTTACTGGTGGTGGATCTGATTTTGTTATAGATGATAATAACAAAAAAGATGGGGTTGCTAATGCTACAGCACCAACAGGATTTACTGCTTCAGGGGCTTTTCAAAATATATTATTGTCTTGGGATTTTCCTGATTATGCTGGTCATTCGCATACAGAAATATTTGTTAGCAATTCTAATTCTTTTGCTTCAAGAACTTTTCTAGCACAAACCACTGCTTCAGTATTTAGTCATCAAGTAGGTAACGCAGCAACTAAATATTATTGGATTCGTCATGTAAATCAAAACGATGAAGCTGGTCCATTCAATAGTGAAACTGGAACATCTGCCAGCACAGCCGTAGATGTAGGTGCAGTAATGACACAGCTGTCAGAGGAGATAAAATTATTGCCTGGCTTTAGCACTTTAAATACTGATATGAATATAACTATCAGTGGCACCCAAAGAACCTTGCAAGCAACTCTAGAAACTATCAATACACTTGCCTCAACAGCCTCAACTAATGTTACAAGTCTTACCACAAACACACCAAGGGTTATTAGATCAGATAGTGAGCCCACACAAAGACCTGATGGCACATCCTTACAAACTGGTGATATATGGATAGATACAGACTCAAGCCCAAACATAAATGAGTTGTTTGTTTATACAGGAAGCACTTTTGCAGCCACTACGGCAGGATCTACATCTTCTTCTGATACAACTTTACAAACTCAAATTACATCAAATGGTACCGCCATAACACAAAATGCATCTGATATATTGTTGGTAGCTGGTGTCAGCGACAGAGCAAATATTTCAACATCAATAAATATTACATCTCTTAATGCGGCTATAACAAACTCAACCACTGGGCTATCTGCAAATGCTAATGCTATAAGCACCTTGTCTAGCACAGTAACAAACCAAGGCAACACCATTAGTACATTATCAACTAATGTAACAGAGCTACAAAACACCCTTACTGGTTTTAATTCATCATCAACAGTAGCAACTGCAATATCAGGTTTACAGACTCAGATAACAGCAAACGACAATGATGTAACTAATATAAATACTTCAATAACCAGTTTGACTGGAACAGTAAATACAAAAGCTAGAACATTCATACAAGATAATCCACCAACTGCAACAGCCATAGGAGATCTCTGGATTGATTCTAACGACAGTAATAAGCTTTATCGTGCTACAGCTACAACAAACTCAAACTGGGTACCTGTAGGAGATTCAAGCGGTCTTCATGTTTTTGCTCAAGATAATGAGCCTACAGCAAGACCAGATAGTTCAACTTTGCAAGAGGGAGATATTTGGTTTGATACAAATGATAATAAAAAACAATATAGATATGATGGCACAAACTTTGTAGCGGTTGATGATACAAGAATAACAAGTAATGCAAGTGCCATAAGCACTCTACAAACTAATGTTAGCAATATAAATGGCACAGTATCGTCTAATTCTTCAAAGATTACTGCTTTAGAAAACACAGTTAATGATACATCTACAGGTGTTGATGCTACGGCTTCAGCTTTGAGCTCACTAACAAGCACTGTTACATCAATTCCAGTTAATTTTATACAAGCCAATGCACCTACAGGTAGCTTAACAACAGGAGATTTGTGGATAGATTCTGATGATAATCAGCTGTATAGATATGATGGCAACAACTGGGTATCAGTAAGAGACTCTCTTGTTACATCTAACTCAACTGCCATTACAGCTTTACAGAATACTGTAAATAATGGAACTTCTGGCGTTTCGGCTAATGCTTCTGCAATATCAACATTGCAGACAGAGGTATTTGGTTCTGGTTCGGCAAGTGCCTCAAGAATTGATTCTTTAGAAAGTTCTGTTACCAATAACGCCTCTGGTATTTCTACAAATGCTAGTGCTATTTCAGCCCTTACTACAAAAGTTAATACTAAAAATAAGTCTTTTGTTGGCACAGATGCACCAGCAAATGATGCAACTAACGATCTTCAAACAGGAGATCTTTGGATAGAAACAGATGATAACAATAAGCTTTATAGATGGAGCGGTAGTGCTTGGGTGCCCCTGGCTCCAACAGGACTACAAACTTTTGCTCAAAGCACTACGCCAACAGCTACATCTATTGGAGATATTTGGATACATACAGGAGATCAAAACAAAATATACCGTTGGAATGGCAGTACATGGCAGCCCCTAAGAGATGGTCTTATAACTGCAAATGCCAGTTCTATTACTGCTATATCGTCTGAACTTGGTATTGCTTTTGATGCCAGAGTTACAACTAACAACGGCACTAAAAATCTAGATGTGCAAACTATGGCTTCTGGATCATCAACTGCACACAATATAACAAATGCAGATATCACTAATGGTGTATTTTTATCACTGAAAGGGTTTTTAAGCACTGGAGGCTTGAGTGCTGAACAAATTAACAGAACATTTAAAGTTGTATCAAGACTGACATCAACTACTTTGCGTGTTGAGGTAGCTGGCACCAATGCTAATGCTAGTGCTACATCTTCAATAGTTACAAATGGAGCAACTATAGGAACCAATGCTGGGGTCTTACAACTTGCTGAAACTACCACTAATACACTAGGACAAGCAGATGCTTCTTATGTTTTACAAGTTAATAGTAACGGTCATATAGCTGGTTTTGTAGTACAAAGCAGTACCAGCCCAAGCGGTCAACAAACAAGTAATGTAGTGTTTCAGGCAGATAGATTTGCCATAGTGCCTTCATCTGGTAGCGGACAAGTGTCGCCATTTACTGTGCTTACAAGTACAGACGCTGATGGTAACGCAGCTGGTGTTTATATAGATACAGCCCTTATTAAAAATGCTTCTATACAAGCAGCAAAAATAGGATCTCTCAGTGCTGATTTAGTTAATGCGGTGGCTATTGATGCAGATTCAATAACAGCAGGAACTCTTGCAGCAGCCCGTATAGATGTTAATGGAATTATAAGTGCTGGTGGAATTATAGTTGGATCAGACCTATCGCAAAACGGTGGAACTACTATACATGGTGGCAACATTGAAACGAATACTATTGCTGCCAACAAGCTAACTATTACGCCACTAGAATCTGGGGGTGCAGCAGCAGATATAAATGCTAATGCTACAACTATTGACGGTGGCAAAATCACAGCAAATTCCATTACTGTAGATCAAATTAATACTCAAAACTTTCTTTTACCCTCAGAAGGTGGCTTAACCTCTGGATCTGTAATAGGAAACTTTAACAACAACAGTATGAGATATGCATTTGTAACATCTATTGGCTCTGGTGCTGGCTTTTATACTGGTTTCGTTAGAGCGGTAGGAGGCACAGGACAGGTCAAAACTATTAGATTTTTATTTGGTGACGGCACTCATGGACCTAGCTCTTCCAATAATATAAATACTACCGTAACTACAGGTGGCACAGACACACCAAGTCTTATTGAGACCAGTGCTGGTGTAATTCATATAACGCCTTTGTTACAAAATATGCATGGAAATATTTCAGAATCAAGATTAACTACCAGTGCTGATACAGCAAATATTCCTTTAGCATTTAGATATACAGGATCTGGCACTGTTAAGTTATTTATTCAGGCACAAGGTAATGCTAATAATTTACAAGTAGGATCAATCGAAGCTAGATTTATTAAGTTTGGTATTGATACTCCAGATCAATTTACATTCCAAGATGAAACTGGAGCTACCACAAATACTTTACATACCTCAAACACTATAACTCTGAGCGGTCAATTTACATCAGCTACAGCTGTGCTTACTGGTAATGGATCTCCTGAAATGAGTATAAATGGCGGTACTTTTTCATCATCTTCAGTTACTGTTAGCTCTGGTGATACTATACAAGTTAGACTTACAAGTGCTGGAGGAGCTGGCTTATCAAGAACAGCAACGGTTACAGTAGCAGAAACATCAGACAGCTACACAGTACAAACAACTCCATCTAATCAAGGCGGTAATCAGGGTGGTAATCAAGGCGGTAATCAGGGTGGCAATCAGGGTCAAGGAGAGCAAAGTCCATAATGGCAGTACATAATTTTAATTACACATTTGAATTTGTTTCTTTAAAGGCAGTTCTTATGGATGATACAAAAATAGTCAATCAGGCTACTTGCAAGATATCAGCAGTAGATCAGACTGATTCAAGTAAAACAGGATCTTCTTTAGAAACAGTATATTTTTGCCCATATGACAGAGCAAAAAGCTTGCCAGACAGCAGTTTTATAGACCTAGATTCTTTAACAGAGGCAAAGGTTGTTGAGTGGGTTCAAAAAGTTTACGAAGATAAGTCTAGTTTAGATGCATTATTTACATTTTTAGTTTATGGTGCAGATGTATTAAACCCACCAGAAGAAGGCGGATAAGCTTTGATAGATATAATAAAAAGTGATATCTTACAAGAAAAATGTTAGCTCAGGTTGATGTAAGAGTTTACTGGGATTTCATAGCCCCTGGTTTGCGGGAAATAGAAAAAGAAGCAAAACCAGAATGGCGACCAGAAGACATTTACGGAGCTTTGGTAAATAACATTGCAGAGCTTTATGTAGATATAGAGCAAGAACCATGTGAAAGCTTTATCATTCTACAAGAAAAGCCCAGCGTGTTTCAGCCAACTAAGTCCTTATTAATCTGGGTGGCATATGATAAACGAGGCGAGGCAGCTGATAAATACATGGATTATATAGAAGACATGGCAAGAGAAAGAGGTTGTAATAAAATAGAATTTTGGACACCCTTCAAAGGTTTAGCAGATGCTTTATCTCATAGAGGTTATCAAATAAAACTTTATTTATCGGAGAAGGAACTATAATGAGCGGTGGCGGATCAACAACAATAAAAGACACAGCAGCACAAAAAGCTTTAGCTTCAATAGCTGCACAAAGATTTAATCTTTATCAACAATACTATGTTCCTCTAGAAAACGAATTTATAGCAAGTGTAGCTGCTATGAAAGACCCGGAAGCATTTAAAAATGTCGAAGGTTTTGTAAATGCAGTACAACAACCACAATATCAAGCTTCAAGAAAAGCATTAGAAAGACAAGCCTTTGCACGGGGCATGGATCCCACAAGCGGACAATTCCAAGCAGCAGCTGGGCTGGCACAAGAGGCACAAGCAAGAGGAATGAGCACTGGAACTACACAAGCATTGTCTGGTCAATTAGACAGATATTACCAAGGAATGCAAAACATAGTTGCTATGGGTCAGGGTCAGGCTGGACAGGCAATCGCTGGTCTTGGTGATGTTGGTGAACTTGCACAGAAAAGAGGAATTGCTGCCGCACAACAAGCTTTTCAAAAAGGTCAAGGCACAGCTACTATTTTTGGTACAGGTTTAGGAGCTGGTGCTGGTTTATATTTCGGAAACAACACATGACGGCAGAAACAGCTAGAACAAGAATAGATCAGCACGAAGAAATATGTGCTCTTCGTTATAAAAACATTGAAGATCGTCTAGATTCTGGCTCAAAAAGATTTGTTAGATTAGAGTCTATGATTTGGGGATTATATGTTCTTATCATTGGCTCACAAGTTATAGGAGCATTGTTGTAATGGCTTTTTATACTGGAGGATTACCCATTTTTCAACAAAGAGATATGCTTGGTACTTATGGCAACAATATGGCTGGCAACTTTGGGCAGTCTAGCAACAATCTTTATGTCAACCCATTCAGACAAGGCGATCAATCTGCTCAAGACACTTTGGCTGATTTATATGAAGCTGAGTTTCAAGACTATCTAAATAGATTTTTTCCAGTAGAGCAAGACCTAATCAGACAAATGACTACGGGTTTTGGTGAGTTACAACAAGAAGAGATAAACAGAGCACAAGGAGCTGTAGCTAGACAGTTTGCCAATACAAGAGGGCAAGAAATGAGACGACAGTCTGGTTTTGGTGTATCTTTAAGACCAGAGACGCAAGCAGATTTTCAAAGAGCTGAAGCATCTTCTTTAGTTGCAGCAAGAAACTTTGCCAGAATGAGATCAGAAGAAAGAAGAATGCAAATACTCTCTGGAGGCGGAGGAGCAATGCAACAAAGAGCAGTAACGCAAGGAGGTTTAGGTGGCTAAGCTGGGATTGGGTGGCTTGTTAGCAACAGGTCAAGAAACAAAGAAGCAAGCAACAGCTGGTTTATTAGGAGCAGCTAGGTTGGAAGCACAAAAAGATATTGCTGAAAGACAGCTTGAGATGCAAAAAGAAACTGCAATCCAGGGTGCACAAGGAACCATTGTTGGGATTGGTGCAGCGGCTGGAGCAGCCAAAGCAACTGGAGCAGCGACAGTTGGGGCTGGTTTAACAGCAGCAGCTGGACCAGTAGCAATAGCCTTAGCAGCAGCATTTTTATTTAAAAAACTATTTGATTAATTATTATGGCAAGTGATTTAGGAATTTCAGCAGGAGCAAGTTTAGCTCTTAACTTTATGAAATATAAAGAGGATGAAGAGTTAAGGAAGCTACGCAAACAAGAGCTTCAAATGACTATTGATAAAAGAGAAAAAACTGACCCTTTGGATATTGAAAGAGCACAGGCTGAGACAGACAGACAAAAAGAAGCACTAAAAACCGATAAATTTAACAGAAAAATGCAAGATCTTTATGGAGAAGATCAGATAAAAAGCGAAATAGCTTATAAACAAGCAACTACTGATTTTGCAAACTCAAGGACTTCATACTATGACACCCTAACACAAGGTCAAATAGATGAACAAACAAGAACTGCTATGGGTTTAGATTCTGCAAAATTTAGTGATGTTTTAGAAATTTTAGGCACACCAAACCTTAGCAATTTTGAGCTTGGCACTGTTGCAACTTTAGTAGATTCTATTGAAAGTCCTCAACTCAAAGCATTATTACAAAACCTAAATGCACCATATGCAGCTTCAGCTCAACAGCTGTTACCTGTTTTACAAAATATATCTCAAGGTGGGGATATAGATGAGTTACCACCTGGCTTCAATGAAGCACTAACATCAATTATGAGACCACAAACAGATACTGCTTATCTGGGTGCTGAGTTTGTTGATAAAGAAAGAAAAGGTGTTGTAGAAGGCATTGAATATGATGGACAGTTGATTGCTAAAGGCAGAGGAGACAAAATGATTTTGGGTGCCAAAGTTACTGTAAATTTTGGTGATACCACAGAAGTATTCTCAACATTCTTACCAGACAGAGACACTAATAATAGGTTTGTTTTCAGATCTGATTTACCAGAAGATGATGCAAAAGCAGTATCAGTAGCAGATGCAATGGACATCATAAGCTCAAACCTTCCTGTTATTCAACAACTATATTCTAATCCAGCAATATTACAGAACATGGAAAAGGTAAATAATGTTTTGCTGGACACATATTATCCTGCAAGCAGAGTCAATGAACAACAAGATCAAGTAACTTTTAGAACAATCTATAACGCTGAAAGAGATCAATTTAACCTTTTACTAGCTTCTATTGGTTTGGGTGATATGTTATCTGATCCATCGTTTGGAGATGATAATAATTCTGAAAAAATGCAAGCAGCAGCAAATCTTTTCTATTCTGCATATGGAGATAGATCTGGAATTACAATAGGTGATGATGGTAAATTTATACCAGTAGACCAAGACAAAAATCTTTTACAGGCTATATTTAGCAATGCCCCCAACCCAACAGCTATAATGACATCATTTGATGGTCGAAGCATATCACAATTAAATAAAGATAAAGAAGATGATCCAGATGCAACTGCACCAGTCATAACAAGTGTTTATGGTGTAAAGCTGCCTTTTGATGCTTCACCGCAACAATCTTACGAAGCCATGAGGGAAAACTTTAAAGGCAACCAAGCTGTTTTAGATGAGTTAGATAACTTTCATCAAAATTTTATAGATGCTTTACAAGAAGGCAGTCTTAGTGAAGAAGAGTATGCATTTTATCTAGGCAAACATTTACAAAAATATTTTAATAGTATTGTTGGAGATTAATAATGGCAACAGAGTTTTCCGTTCCATTACTAAGCGAAGAAGAAGAGCAGGAACAAGCACAAGAACAACCTAGCTTTAGCGTTCCTCTATTATCAGAAACTGATCCTGAAAAAATAAAAAAAGATGCACTACAACAAGCTGGTGATGCAAGATCTGACCAATTCAGCGTTCCTTTACTACAAGACCAAGAAGGCAACTATTTAAGTGCTTTCAAATTCCGTGGCTTTAAAAAAATCTACGATGGCTTAGTTATGTCAGCTGAACAAGGAGCACAGCTACCAGGCAGGATGCTAAGATCAGCAGAGAATGCTGCCATGCAAGATCTAATTGATGACCTAGACAGGTCTTTGGGAGAGGGGGATAGATCATTTGTAGATCAGCTCTTACTAAGAGGAGGCGGTTTTAAATATAACTACGAAAAAATTATGCTAGAAAATAAGCTTGGTTTAGCAGACCGAGGTAATCTAGGCATTCTTTATGGCACTATTTTTGGCACAGACGATACTAAAAGACAACTAAACTATTCAAAACTATCAAGACAAGAAAAGATAGATCTCAGAAATGAAATAGAAGCAGAGGCAATGGAGCACGCTAACAAAACTATTGAGATTAATAAAAAATATAACGAGAAGAAACAAAAACTTTGGCAAGAAAGAGGTTATAACCAAGAAGAAATATCAGCAGTAGGAGGAGTCGCCTCTTTAGCAGTATCCCTAACATCTATGGCTGCGGCAGTATTTACCAAGAAACCACAGCTTGCATACGGAACTCTTCCCTACTTTGGGTTAGTAACTCAACAAGAAAGCTATGAAAACGGTATTGCCAAAGGTTTGTCTGATGAAGATGCAAGGAAAAATTCATATTTACAAGGAGGCTCTGAGGTTGCTTCAGAGCTTTTAACACAATTTACTGTGGTAAAGAGTTTGAATAAATATTTAAAAGGACAAAAGCAAACAGCCAAACAACTAATAAAAGAAGGTGGTGGTATATTTCTTGCTGAGGGTGCTGGTGAGCAACTTAATACAGTAGCACAATCAACCTTTGATGCTATGTATGATAACCAAGATGAGCTAAGAATAGCATGGGACAATAGAGAAAATCCTCTATACACTGGTCAAGACTGGAGAGATATCATGTACGAAAGAGCAAGGTTGACCTCCATAGCTTCACTTGTTGCTGGTGGTGGTATTGTTACCACGAATGGACTAATAAAGTATAACGCCTCAAAAAACTGGATAGCCAACAGCACAAACCCAGAAGCAACAAAAGAGTCAGTTGATAATCTCATACTGGCTAAAGATCTAGAGAAGGTAGCATTTGAACAAGCAGCAGCCAAATCTCTTACAGAAGATGCTATTAATGATCCTACTGTTGACCCCATGGAAAACTTAGCAGAAGAAATTCTTAAGATTGAGTATCCAGATGCTAGATCTGACATCCAAGAAAATACTCTGGCAGAAGATTCTTTTGAAGCACGAAATGAAGCTGGAGACATAGAAACAGCATTAGTTAATATTGAAGAGATTCTAAAAGGTAAAAACTATGACCCAGTTAAATTAGGTCTTAGAGTAGGCAAAAGTCCAGCAGCAGAAATAAGAAATGAGCCACCAGATCAAATTAAGCTAATGGACAGAGTTGGTTTTAATGTAGATCTAAATAACCTAGAGGCTACAGCAGAGAAGATAGATCAGTTTATGCTTGACCAAGGTGCTAAGAAAAATTTTATTGCTGATAAGCCAAAAGAAATCAAAGGCAAGCTTGATCTACCTAAAAAGTTTGTGCCTGGCAGAGCTCAAAATTTACTTAAAGGTCAAGTGCCAATGAATGCAGCTGATATTTCAGATTTTGCCTCAGCACTTGGGCTTGAACCAAAGAGCATACCTTTGTTTTTTAGAAGAAAAAACGGACCAACAGATCAGTTTGGTAATGGTACTTACAACATTGGCGAAAACATGGCGGAGTTGTTGTTTGAAAGTGGTTTTGGTCAAGAGCTGAACCAAGAAGGCAGACCAAGTGAGTTTGGTGCAAATGAAGCTTATGAAATACTTAGAGAAAATCCTATCTATCCAGAGCAAGTAGATATGTATAACGACTATCTCTCTGAAATGAATCAGAAAATACTAACATTTATAAACGAGAATCCTGGTGTTACTTTTGAAGAAATCAAAAAAGCAGCTGGCAGAAGAAGTCCAGATGAAATATTCCAAACACTTGAAAGGCTAAGAACAGTTGATCCAATGACTGGAGCTTCTGTAGTCGAAGATACAAGGTCTGGTGAAACTCAATATTTTATTGAAGAACAGCGTAATCAAGACATATTTGATGAAGAAGCACAAGACGATATACCTAGCGAATATGAAGACTATATGGCAATGCTTGAGTATGATAAGTATTTTGACCAACAACAAGGTGCACCAGTAGTTCCAGAGCTTGAGAGATATGTTCCATCAAAGCCCGCACTAAAGCCTAAAAAATCTAAAAAGCCACTTGTCGTAGATGATGGTGATGGTGGTAAAAAAAATCTTGATGGTGGTAGCAATATAACAGATGACAGTTGGGGTATAGGCTATGAATCATTGGCAAGAAAGATAAAAAGCGAATTAGAGTTCCACTTGCAGAATGTTGTTGGTAGGGTAAAAGATGTCGAAAAAGCCAGAGACAGAAGAGCAGAGGAGATAGGGGGAGAAAAGCTCACCATAGCAGAAAAACCATCTGAAGCGTTTGCTAGATTGCCTGGAGTAAGAAACGAAATGTACAAAGAGTCTTTACAAGAGTCAGAGGCAATAATTAATTTAATTAAAGAGGCAGACTTGTTTGGAGATGATGTTGATCTAGTTGCCAGAGCCATGCACGCACCAGAAAGAAACAGAAAAATTTATAAAGATAAAACAGAAGCTGTTGACAATTACATAGAGTCTTTGGAGGCTGAAGAGGCTAAAAGGGAAAAGACTGGTGAACTAAGATTCGATCCAGAAACAGGAAAGGCTATTGTTGGCTACACAAAAGCAGAACAAAACAACATAAATAAACTACAACAAGAAGCAGCAAAGTTCCAAAACAATGGATCAGGAATACAAACAGACGAAGCTTACAGAATATTGGGCAAGTATGGTATTGAATATAGAAATAATGAATTCGTAGCAATAGAAGGATCTAATACTGGTCAGGCTTATTTAGATATAGTTTCTGAATATCATAAATATATAAAACGAACAGTAGACCTTTATGACAAAGCTGGTCTTATAGACGAGGCAGTAGCTGAGGACTACAGATCAAACGCTAATTACAAATACTATGTGCCCTTATCTGGTTATGCAGCAGACACAAATGTAAATGGTTTGCCTAACAAAAAAGGTAAAGGTGTATCTATTGTTGGCAAAGAAAACGAAAAAGCAACGGGTAGAACAAGCTTATCAGATTCACCTTTGGTGCAGATGACTTTACAAAGACAAAGAGCTATTGATAGATCAAGCAAAAATGATGTTTTGATAGATCTAGCAAATCTTGTTCGCAATGAGTATGACAATAGTGATATTGCCTCTGTTGGATATTTAAGACCAAAAAATATGGAAATGACCTTCGGCTTTAAAGAAAATGGTGAACAAAAATATCTTTATGTTAATGACGAAAGACTTGCTAGAGCTTTAAATGCATTTGATGACCAATCCCTTAATGCTTTTAACAGAGCATTCAGAAGCTTTTCACGATTACAATCTGCATTATATACGACACTATCTCCAGCTTTTGTATTTTTTAACTTCTTTAGAGATTTCATAGCTGGTGGTCTCGCCCTCAAAACTGAACAGATGCTGCCTGGAGGCAGAGCTGAAGGCAAAGCAATGATAGATAAAGTTTTATTTAATACGCCAAAAAGGCTGGCACAGTTCAAGAGAGGAATAACTGGAAAAGTAAAAATAAAAGAAGAAGGCATACAAGAAGCTTATGATTTGTTCAATAAATACGGTGCTGGTTCTGGTTTTGTTACAGTTTTAAGAGAAGATAGAATGTCTGAGTTTTATGACAATATGCAAAAGCAACATGACAATATTAATATTAAAGAAGTAAACAATGTACCCATATTAACTGGTCTTGGTAGTGCGGCAAAAGCAACTTGGAATGGTTATGCAAATTTTATGGGAGACATTAACAGTGCTGTTGAAAATGGAATAAGATTCTCTTCTTTTGTAGAGTTTGTTAAGGCTGAAAACAACGGAAAGATAAGCGGAGCTAAAGAAAGCACACTTAAACAAGCAGCATCTTTGGCAAAACAACTAACAATAGACTATACAACCAAAGGATATTATGGTGCCTTTGCAAACTCACACTTTATATTTTTCAATGCAGCTGTGCAAAGTAACATCCCCCTATATAGAGCTTTAGGCAAAAGCCCAAAAGTTGCAGCACAAATAGGTGGAGGCATAGCTACTGGTGCAGCACTTATAACTATTTACAACTTTTTAGTATCAGATGAAGATGAGACAGGAAGGTCAATGTATCAAAATCTCTCAGATAGGTTTGGTAATAGATATATTATTGTTATGTTGCCGAATGTGGCACCATCTGATGGTGAAGCAACAATAAGCAAAAGGGGTGTTGGTGGTGGTGGACCAATACAGGTTGATGGCAGAACTGTAGCTTTTGCAATACCGCAACCTCTTGGATTTAATATACCTTATAACATTGCTAGAAATGCTGTTGAAACTACAGCACATGAGATATTTGATTTTAACAGACCGCAAAAAACGGTTGGCAGGGCTGCTATAGATACTTTTGACAACTTTAGTACTGGTGTTTTTCCTATAGGTGTAAATGTTTCAAGAGACACTGGTCTTGAGGGTTTTGCAAAAACATCGATAAGAACTTTAACACCAACTTATGCCAAACCATTAGCAGAAATTGCAGTCAATGAAAACTTCTTTGGGGCACCAGTAACGAAGGAGTATTTGGGGGGAAAGAAAGATCTCCCAAACTCTAGTGTAGTAACGCCATATGACAAGACTTTATATATAAATATGGCTAGATTTATAAACAACATGACTGGTGGCGACAACGACAAGCTTGAAACTGGTGTTATAGATCTACAGCCAGGACAAATAGATTACATAGTAAATTATTATGGCGGTGGACCAATGAGCTTTATAACTGGTGTTTATAATCAAGTACATAGAGCGGTCTATGACGAAGTAAGAGATGTATCAAAAACACCTGTAATAAACAGCCTTATCATACAAGAACAAGATGGTGTTTATGCAAGAAGATTCTATGATGCAATACAAGACATAGAAGGAAAAGTTACAAGATATAAAGTTATTAAGGAGACAAACCCAACCCTAGCACAAGAATATCTTAATGAAAATAAAAGTGTTATTAAGTTAGACTATCTAAGTGAATTTGATGAAGAGTTGCGAAGAAACTTACCACCAGAAGCAAGAGGCATCATTAGTAAAGAGATGACAGCGATAAGAAATTTAAGAAAATCTATCAAAGAGTCAGAACAAACTTTGGTTGCTTTAAATTTATACAAAAAAGATCCAACAAGATGGTATGAAAAATCTAATGTTATCAAAGAACAAAAAAGAGACTTATACATAGACTTGCTCAAAGAGTATGAAAAAGCTATGACCGAAGATCGCAACAGAAAAAAAGAAGAGCAGGACTAAAAATATGAATACATTATCTTTGAGGAAAAACTGAATAAAAAGTTAGCCCTGCAAAGCTAAGATAACAGAGTATTCACATTCTCACAAGCTTCACTCAAATGATCTTCAGACAAGTGAGCGTATCTATTTACAATATTCGGACTAGACCAGCCACCTAAATGTTGCAATGTATAAAGAGGTGTGCCATTTTGCACATGATACGAAGCCCAGGTGTGTCTGATGTCGTGCCATCTAAACCCTTCCAGTCCAGCTTTCTTTAATGCGTTATACCAGCCCGTGTTAGACGCTCTGCCGATCTTTCTGCCAGCATAGGTAAAAACATAAGGGCTTTTCTTTTCAATCGATTCTAAGAGCTCTCTGCACTTCTGATTTATTGGCACGCATAAAGATCTACCATTCTTGGTTTCAACACCATCTATGGCTATTTGATTTTCTTTAACATCTTCCCATTTTAAATTGAAGCAGTTGGACATACGAACCCCAGTTAGGAGGGAAAAGACAAAAGGCTTCTGGAGGTGTTTGGGTAGAACCCTATGAAGCTTCTTGATGTCTTCCACAGTGAAGTATTTTGTTCGCATAGTTTGAACCTTCACCTGTTTTATCATGGGTTTGTTATCCAACCACCCCAACTCTTCATAAGCGTACATAAGCACAGCTCTGAAGAAACTTAAATATCTGTTTACTGTTCCCGGAGATCCTTTGATGCCAGACTTAATCTTTGCAATATCGCTTTTTTCTAAGGCATTTATATCTTTGTCTTCTAGCAATGGATCAAAATATTTTCTGTAGGTAAAATCATTCTTACCCATGTTATTGAATCTGTAATACTCCTTAACTGCTTTCTTCCATGTCTTCATTGCTTTCCTCAAATAATTTGTTTGATTGTTTCTGTAGCGATCTCTCTACGCATTTGTCTATTAGTTTCCAAAACCAATCAATCATTTCCTTCTTTTTTTAATTATTTTTTGTGTTATTTCTATAGCCATTTTACTGTCTGGATTTTTATCTGGATGGCATCTCATCAAAAGAAATTTTAATTCTTTTTGTGTAAACCCTGATTGTGTTTGCATATTTTTAAGTTTCCTAATTTCAGACTCTTGTGCGTGTATTATGTCTGTAAGTTGTTCTATTTCTCTTCTTAATTGATATTCTGTATTAGTATTTCCAATAGACACACCACCAGTTGAAGTAATAGTAGTAAAAGCAGGACCAGTAGAACCAACATATGTTTTCTTAGTCATCTTTCTTTTTTTTCTCCCAAGGTAATGGTATGTGCTTTCCTTGTCTTTTCTCCTCCGCCAGATGCACAGCTATGTAGCAAAAAAAACCCATACCAACTATCATAATAAATCCAAATATATGACTTAGTATGTCTGTCATATGTATGTTGTTGTTAAATACTTTTTAAATATATCAATAGGTATAAGACAAGCATCTTTAGTTACCTCATCTCCTTTGCCTAAGATTTTTTGTGAGGGTATGTTGTTTATCATTATGCACTCTAATATCATTCTAGGTTCTGTCCAAAGGTATTCTGTGCCAGTGTAGATAATCCAGAAGTCTGCCTCTGTAGTTAAAAGCCCAGATGGTTTGTTAAACATTCTTAGTTCTATAAGAATATTACCAGTTTCTTGACTTTTGAGATCTACTTTTACCTCAACCTTTAAATCTTTTTCTGGGACAAAAATGTCGTAAGGTTTGAACTTACCGGGCACTAATACCGCAGTAGGATATTTGTCTCGGATCTTTTCTAGTATTTCTTCTTCGGATTCATGCCCCACAGAAAAATCCCTTTGGAACGCATCAGATTGATCCGTGGGTAATGACATGACTATTTATTAGCAGCTTTGCCGTTTGGTTGCTCTGGAGCTTCTTCTTCAGCCTCTGGTTGTTTTACAACTTCATACTTATTAGGTAATGATTTTTCCATAGCTTCAGCTTCAACTCTTGCACCCAAGGCTGCTAAAGTAAATATTCTTTGTATTAAAGGCAGAACTTGAACTTCATCTTGATTGACTCTTGCAAGTTTGTTTTTAGCATCATCAGATAGATGTTCAACTTGATAGTTTCTAATCTCTCCACCAATACTTAAATTAATATTATCTACTGGTTGAGGTTGTGCACCTTCGTTATTGGTTTTTTCTTTTTCCATTTTTACTCCTTATCTAGAATGGGATATCTTCATCAGATATATTATCATTTTTGACCTCTTCTTTTGAAAAAGGTATTTGGTTTTCGTTGCCACTATTAACATTCGGCTCTGCTTGAAATGTAAGAACTGGAGCACCATCTGATCCCCCCTCTCTTCTTTTCCATGACTTCATGTTCATGCAAAGTTGTATCCCAGTAACCTTGCCTTCACCATTCTTAATAAAAAATGGGTAAGGGTTTCCGTCTTTATCATAAGTTACCAGGCTTGCGACATCTTCAACAAGAACTTCATCTTTCCAGTTAGAAAGACCATTTTCTATTTTAAGAAAAAATCCCGCTCCCTTGCCTCCTGTAAAGTCTGGTTGCCCATCTTTTGTTTTGTATCTGTTTTTCCAAACAGCTCCTTTATTGGTTTTATCAAACTTCTCTTCCATTTTATTTCTCCTTCTTAGCCCAATCGCCTAACACTTTTTTTATGATATAAGCGTTAGCTCTATCATAATATTTGTGCCCCTTGGTTTTCCTTGCCTTTTCAAAAGCATCTACGACCTCTTGGGTAACTCTTGCACTTATAGATCTATTATTCTTCATTATTATTCTCCACTAATTTAGCATAGACTCTGGCTGTTGCT
>VTLG01002710.1_pt1 | contig 20124 bp, 41 predicted proteins | sample 4694571 | NCBI WGS metagenome assembly VTLG01 (sample SAMN12604809, study PRJNA352737) | marine metagenome | biome: ENVO:00000447; feature: ENVO:00000209|ENVO:00000569|ENVO:01000036; material: ENVO:00002151; isolation source: viral sequences binned using virsorter ... | reverse complement strand
GTTAGCTAACGCACGTTGTCCTTCATTTTCCCACCATTGACCTGACTTGGCATGTGCCATCTGGTCATCTCCAAGATTTGATAATGAAATCAATGCACTACGTCTGACACCACCTACGACAACAACTTCTCCTATCTTACACATTATATCATGTGCTTCGATAGGCCAAAGTCTGCGTCCAGATGCACCCTTAAACTTCTCAATACAGAAGTTAAATAATTCTATCAAAGGCTGTGGTCCTGATGCTCTACCACCAAATGTCTTCAGTCTTGCACCTGCAGGACGTACCTCTGATACATCCCATTTTGGTATCTGACCTGCATATAACATAGCTATTAGTTCTCGTAAAGCTCTTGCCCAGCCGGGTCTGCTGTCATCTACCTTAATTACAGTGTCACTCTTCTCAAAGTGTTCGTTAACTATTGGTAGTTTATCTATGTTGCTACGCTCTACAGAGAAGCCTACACCTGTTCCACACATTAAGATGTACATAGTTTCATCAAATGCTCTAGGACTATCTACAGGCACGTAGGAGCAGTTGTAACCACCTACATGGCATCTATCCAATGCAGGTCCTGATGTCATCAACGCTCTCATGCTAGGCATGACACGTTGTTCAAGCACTGCTTCTTCTAATTCTTCACGCAACGAATCTTCAAGTGTATAGTTACATGTCTTTTTTAAATGTGTTGTCATATAATCAAAGTAACGTGTGACTGTTTCTCCCCATGTCTCACGTCTTTGTTCATCTTCCTTCCATCTTGCATAGCGAGATAGAGCTATAAAGTTTTGGTAGTCTGTCGGTAAATAGTTACTAATCATTTGTTACTCCTGAACTGTCTTAATGTGTTTGATAGTTGTGCCACCTACATCATAAAAGTATTCCTCTATGCCCTCTGCAATCTCTTCCGATACATTACCGTCTGCAGGTACAGGATATTCATCTGGGTCTACTTCTATAGTGAGGTATATCTTAACTTTCATTTGGCTCTCGCCCCTCTAATTGATTGATACGCATATCAATATATCTTTTGGCTTTGTTTAAGTCTGTTAATTCATCTGTGTCTGTTTTATATCCTGCCCTCATTATATACTTAATAACATTACCCATCCAAAAAGGCAACTCGTTATTCATTATAAATGATACAGGCTCTATAGCATAACGCTCATAGTGTTTAGGATTTTTAATTACATCTGATTGTTCCATAGCTTGTCTCATATACTCCTCATGTCTTATCTGGTCACTCATCACGCACTTCCTTTAGTTTCTGTTCCAAATGACACTGTAACAACATTATCTTTTCTGTCAAGCACTTTTCCTCTATCGTCTGGTGTAAAAACTAAATCTGATTCGTTACCTTTATCGCCATACTTCAACACGTAATCATTAACCATCTCTCTTAACTCTTCAGAATACTCCATCATTGGAACAGTAGAGCATATCATCTTTGCAAAGTGCAAAAGACTACCATAGTCTTCATCGTCTAATGGATTATCCCTACCAATCATTATTGATACGTTCACATCTCCAGACCATTTACCGCTTTTTAATATGGTAGGTCTTATGTTTATTATAAAGTCTTCTGTTCGTAAAGCTTCTACTAATCTTTCATCTATCATTTATATCTCCTTTTAACTTTAGTACCAGAGAACTTTATAAACTTAGCATGTTTATTCTTGCCTTTTTCTTTCAGCCAATCTTCTGGTATTATTCTGTTGTAATATCTAAATCCATATCGTATACACCATTCTTCATACGTAGACTTCGCACCCTTTCTGAGCTTACGTCTACTGTTTTCAAACACAAATCGTATATCAAGTTTAGGATGTTGCTTCTTAATTGCAAGATGCTTGCGTCTATCTGACGCAGTAAACATTCCCTTAGTCTCAATAATGATACCATTAGCTAACACGAAGTCTGGTGTATAGGTGCGATATGCTAAGTCTTCCCACTCTATCTTGAGTTTTTCGTACTCGTATTTAACTTTGAGTTCATCAAGATAGAGTGATATCTTATGCTCTAAACCACTCCTATACCCATACTTACGTGCAGCTTTGTACTGTTTATAGTTAGGTGGCAAAGTTTCGCCAGTTCCCTAGCGGAATAGGATTAAACTGTTTGTAACCCATAGACCGAAGTTCCTCTTGAATAAGTTTATCAGCTTCTTGTCTTGCTTGTAACGCAGAACGTAAACCTGACATTCTTTTATCTTGATACTCTTTACGTAGGGTTCTTAGCTCTTCCTCTTTAAGTTTTATTTCTTCCGCTAACTGTTCTAACTCTTCCATTATCTATACTCCTCTGCAATTTCAACGTAGTTAGTAATCTTTGGTACACGTGCCTGTGATTTAATAGCAGGTCTTTCTTCTAGTGTAGACCAACAGTCGTAACGATAAGAACAGAATCCGCAATGTGTGTTCAATACTTTGTTACCTGTGGGCTTACCCCTAAACATCTCAGGTTCAGCTTCAAAGCAACGCTTGAATACATTTTCTTCGACTGTTTTGCAAGTCTCATCTATCTTAGCTACTTCTGCATCAACATTAATACCATCAGCAGGTACATATTTAAAGTCTCCTGTGGCTTTGTTAACAACCCACCAACCACCTGCACGTTTACCTGATGCCTTTGCATACCCTGCTAGTTGTGCAACATACCCAAATGCATCTTCTTGTTTTAGAGTATCATACGATTCAAACTTATTATTATAAGACCAGTTAGACGCAGACTTAATATCATCTACGGCATCTGCTATGATTATATCATACGTGCCGTCAATAACTATGTGTCCTAAATCTAACTGAACCTTATCGTTATCCTCGTACTCCACTCCAGATTCTTTTAGTAGTCCTTTGAAGACAGCTTCAACGATGTCTCCAATCATCATGTTCATTACAAATGTTGTAGGTAGGGGAACACCAACTTCAGGCTTATTCTTCTCATACCATAACTGGCAGGAAGGTCTACCAACATTTGACATACGTAACCTAAAGTCATTTCTTTTCTTTCCCCCACCGAACTGGCGGTGTAACGCATCTTTAATATCATTAGCTACCTGATTAATGGTATCTTCTGACATAGTAGATGTACCGTTTACAGCACTCGTCATGTACTGATGTACCGCCAACTCAGCAGGATGCTTCATTAGGCTACTTCCACTTCGTCTGTGTCAATCTCTACAATATCATTAAGGTCTATCTCGTCCAACTCAGCATCAGATTTCTCTTCCACCTTGGTATTGTACATAGATATAATGTACTCATTGTAGTTTTCAACCCACGCCATGTAATCAATGAAGCGTTCTTCATCTTCTTTGGTTATCTCTACTGTCTTCGACAAGTCTAAAGATACAACAGGAAGATAAAAGCTATTACCGTTTGGTAACTTTTGCTCCTCAGTATTTAGACTAACAGTATGCTGAACTGGTAGTCTCTTCATCTTACCTAGCTTAGAGAACACACCACCCACAGTTTTAAAGGCATCTCTATTCTCTACTTCCCAGATAAAAGGTGTGGGTTCTAGGTTAATTGCATTTCCCTCTGCGTCAACTGCTTCTTTTAAATCAACAGTTCCTAGAACCACACGCACTCTTTTTATAGACTTGAGAAGTTCTTTGGTAGCATCAGGTAAAGAACTATAGTCTTTAATCCAACCTGCAGGTTTACCACAGTTAAAGCCACCATCGTTATCTTTCAAATCCATATTAAGATTATCAGCCATCACCGTCTTAATATAACGGTTAGGCACATTGCCCGAACCCTTAACGAACTTCTTATACATAAACCTCTGCAAGAAAGGACGTATCTCTGCGGATTGAGCGTAGTAAGTAGCACCATCTGGAATCTCTAGCTTGTATGTGCCGCCAGAAACTATCTCCATATTTACCTTCTTACCATTTACCTCGCCCTCTCCCATGATAGGAGAGTGAGATATACGAAGACGTGCAAGAGTACTTGTTTGTTTCTTCTCTTTCACACCTTCGTTAGCTATTCCCATAGCTTTAGCCATAGCGGAATAGTTATTCGTGTTGATTGTTGTTAACTCCATATATTTTACTCCTTATGTTTAAAAGTTTTATAGTTATATCAGATAACATCCTTAGTGTCAAGCCAGTTATTACCTATTTTTGACTCTAATAATAGTGGTACATTAAAATCTATTCCCCACCTAAGAGACATCAAATTAGGTAGCTCCTTGTTAGCAGAATGTATAAGCCAGATAACTTGTTTTTCTTCATCTGGATGCACGTCAATAACAATACTATCGTGAACTGAATTTACCACACAAGACTTCATATTGTCAAGCGACTTTTCTATATGTAATAAACACAAAGGAACTATATCTGCTGTAGCAAACGACTGCACAGGGTAGTTCTTTATCTGTGTAAAGTGTGTGACTGTGCCATTGCTACGTCTTGTAACATCAGGAAATGAAAACTCACGACCTGATGGTGTCTTAATCTTATTAGTATTCACAGCTTCTTTAGCCAATCGGGTGTGCCATAGCTTGATGCCTTGGTATTTTTCTGTGAAGTGTTCGTAGTATCTAGCTTGCGCTCTAGTACGTCCAAATCCTGTCGCTCCATATAGCGGAGCAAACGTATGAGCCTTCGCATCCTGCCTACTCGTAGGCTCACCTGCATCACTAATAACTTTGGCAGTGTAACTGTGAACATCAAAACCTGTTTTAACTTCTTCAATTGCTACTCCATCTTGTGATAAATATGCGGCAGTACGAAACTCCAACTGTGCCATATCAGCTTCAAGTATCTTACCACCATCGAAACGAGACACGAACACCTTCTTTACAGGAAACGTACTACCACGTGGCATGTTCTGCATGTTAGGTTCAGCCCCACTTAATCTACCAGTGGCTGTGTTCTGTTGTATTAAACGCACATGAAGCATACCATCTGGCTTTGTATGGTTTGTTATTCCTTCTATGAAAGAGGATAGATAAGTATCGACAGCACTTAGTCTTCTTACTTTAGATAGGAAGTCTACTGCATCTGTCAAACCTTTTGACTTGGCTACGGACTCTAGGAAAGTAAGGTTGTCCTTAGACGTAGAGAAACCATTAGCACTTGCCCACTTGGGAGTAGGTGGCTTAAACTTTAACCCTGCGACATCTTGTGTATCAACCAGATTAAAGCCAAAACTATCACAGTCTTTACAATTGTTGTCTCTGCTATAAGGTGTTCCATCTTTCTTTACCTTCCTTACCTTCCCAAAGCCTTTACACTCTTTGCATTGCTCTGCTTTTGTTTTGTATACTCTCTTTGTACCACCCTGAATGATGCTTCTAAAGTCTTCGTCATCCATGTATGGGTGTATAGCATTTGCCCAATACTGTTTGTCCATAACCTTACGGCTAAAGATAACCCAAGATAATTGTTCTGGACTATTTAAATTTATAGGTGTATCACCCATCAGCTTTTGAACATGCTCTTGTAGACTAGCTACTAGCTCATCTCTCTCTGTCTCATACTGCTTCTTAACTTCCTCTAAAGCTGTTCTATCAACTTTGAAACCTCGTTGATATATACGAGCAAGACAGACACATAGTTCATTTGTTATGTCTACCGTACCCATAAGACCTGCATCTTCGGGTGTGTTCAATCTAGCCCACAGTTTATCAGCAAGCTGTTGCGTTGCATGTAAATCTGCAGACAAATACTTATCCAATAAACCATGCTCCATGTTATATGCTGTGCCACCCCTGCGAAGATGTTCTTTCAAACTATCCTGCTTTTGTGTATCACACGAATATCTCTCCGCACATTTCTCAAGTGCAAGAGAAGCGTTCTTCTGACCACGTTGTAACACATACTCAACAAGCATGGTATCAAACACAGGTCCTTTATACTTAAACCCTGATTCCCAAAGCCACAACAAGTCATGCGATGCATTGTGCATAATAAGTATAGTAGCCTTATCAAGCCACTCCTGTACTTGTTCACGTCCATTGGGTGTAGGTGGTACATCCTGATGGTCAAAGGTAATACGTCTTTCTAACCCTGTGTCTGTCAGCATACCTACCATCGTCAGTGAGTTGTCTGGTTCAAAAGGGTCTAAGTATTTCTTACCATCTCTAACTTGCCCTACATTTTCTACATCTAATGTTAGCTTCATCCTTCATACCTCGCTGTTAAATAGTTTAGGTTTACATTCACCATGCCATGCCAACCATTTAACTTGTTCTTAACTATATTCAGGTGTCTCAAAGGACTATCCTCTTCCTCACCCTCAATCTCTGCATTAGTTTTACCAATCAATATCATTAAATCAGCTTCAGCCGCCTTGCCTGTACGAGAGCCTTCCATCATAGATTGATTCAGTCTCTGTCTACCCTCTGCTTCGGCAGATAACTGTGACATGTAGAATACAGCACAGTCATACGTCTTAGCAATCTGTCTAGCGTAGATAGCACAAGCCTTGAGTGCTTCATCTGGTCTAGCGAATGACCCAGTTATACCAAATTTGTCGCCCATGTCAAGCACTAATATGTCTGGTTTGTATGCCTTACATACCGATTCTACCCATGCCATGTCACGTCCACCTGCTTCTTTAATCTTAATGTTCTTCATCACAGGTTCATACAAAGCCTTTGCTTTAGATAGGTTATCTTTTACTTCACGTGCTGACATGCCTGATGCAGCCGTAAGGTATCTAGCACCTACTCTATGTGTGGGTTCTTCGTTACATAAGATAATGCAGTTTGCACCCTGATGGGCAAAGCCATTGGGTGATGCTATCAGACTAGCATGAAAGGAAGTCTTACCTGTGTTAGGTCTAGCACCTATCTCAATAAGCTGACCACCACTCACACCCTCTAGCTTGCGTGTCAAAGGTGGTATATTGAAAGTCCACCTAGCTTCTAGCTCTGCTTTAGCAAGTAAGGTTTCGATAGTAATGTCATCCCACTCAATGTTTAAGTTAGGTATGAAGTCATCACCATACTTCTCTAATACATCACGTAGCTTTTGCAAAGTATCCGCATCGCCATTGACCATATCAAATCCTATGTTGGCTACATCTTCGCCTACCACTTGTTGAAATAGCTTAGACAATACTTCCTGTGATACATCTGAGCCTAACGGTGTCTCTCTTTTTATCTGCAAGAACAGAGAATCGTATGCCTGTTTCTGTGCAGTAGTAAGCGTAGGATTATTCGATAGGAACATAGCTTGTACCTCATCAGGTAACAAAGTCCTATTGTATCTATCCATAGCTGTATCGATTGCTTGTTTAATTTTACGCACGTCTTGACTGAACAAGCGGTCAGGACATTTAGAACCACGATGGTCATCGTAGAAACCTTTGTCCATAAGACTGCGTACTAAAGATAACTCCATTCTTATACTCCTATGTTGGTTAGGTTGTTGATGTCTTTAGGATTACGATACTTTAAATCGTCTGTCAAGCGTAGAACACGAACATCATTTACGTGTCCTCTTAACTCCTTTGCCATACGCAAAGTCTTTGGCAGTGCATCTGGGTCTAATGCGATGACTGCCGTTGAGAACTGTGTAAGAAACACCCGATGGGCTGAAAGGAGAGAAGTACCCATCAAAGCGACCCCGACAAAATTACCTAGTGAACCAACAACACTAGCACTCACACAGTCCTCAACAACTACTGCGACTTTACCACACCCATAGGTGAAAGGCAAGCCACTATTGCCGTACTTTTTCCATTTAGGTAATCTTTTTCCAAGAGAGCGACCTGTTGCGTCCACTATCTTATTCTCATACCTGACAGGAAAAACAATTCTCTCTTCTCTCACGTCATATAAAAGTTCGTGATGAAGAAATGCCAAAGACCACCTGTGTAAATAGTCTAAGACTTCTTTCTTATCGTTTACTCGCACTACACATTCAGGCAATCTAAAATCTGTTTGTTCTGCCATCTGTTCAGCACCGTAAAATTGTGTACGTATATCATCTGCTGATAAATGCACACGCTTTCCACCCGAAACATTACAAGAGGCTTTGTAACAGTTCCATACAAGACTGCCCATGTTGTTGGTCACAGTAAAGGTTTTATAACCTCTACAGATAGGACAATCCATTCTCTTTGTACTTCCTGCACTTAAATCTAAGTCACTTATAATGTTATATATATTATTCATGTATATATCACCTTTCTTTTGGGCAGTTAACTGCTTGTACCACGAGATTTACGTGCGGTCAAGGCATAATTTGCACTCTCGTAAGTATTTTTCATGTATGGTTTGACTGATTGTGGGTTACTGTGTCCTGTAACCGACATGATTTGTGCCATACCGACACCTGCTTCCACCATTTGTGTTGTTCCTGTCCTTCGTAAGTCCATAAGACGTAGCTCATCAGACAGTCCTGCTTCACGCATAACGACACGTGCGGCTTTTCCTAGCCTATCTATGCTATATGGTTGGTACTCGCCTTGTACGGGCTTTATACGAGGAGCAACGTACTGTTGAAAGCCGAAGTCTTCCTGTTGTTGTATCAACATGGAGTGTAAGTCATCTTCGATAGGCAAAGTTACCTCTGCTCTACGCTTTGACTGCTCCAGATATAGCTTTTTGTCAGGTAAATCTAGGTTATCCCACGTTAAAAGTCTCATATCACCCAGACGCTGACACCATTCGTATGCCATGTGAACAATTAGACCAAGACTTCGCCACTCAAAACGAGAGTAAGCCATGTCCAGAAAGTTGAACACGTCCTGTTCTGACCACACAACCTTTCGTTGGGCAGGTGTCTTACGTCTGACTGATGAGAACGGATTGATAGTCGTGTACTCCATATCAATAGCATAGCGATACACGATAGACGATACAGTGCATACGTGGTTGGCGAAGCTAATACCTCGCTCAACCCACTCTTCGTATGCGTGTTTAGCTTCCTTACTTGTCAGCTTATCATACTTTATATCACCAAATTTGTCAGTCATTATGCCCAAGAAATACTTATAGTCTGCTTTAGACTTGTCTCTTAACATACTGAAATCATTAGATGAATAGTATCTGTCAACCAAATGTTTCACTGTCTTCATATTCTTCTGTGTCCTCTCGTATATGTTCATCTGCATATTTGTTAAGATACTTTTCTACAAAGTCTTCAATCCCATTACTGTGATAATGTTTTTTAGAACTGTGTCTTTGTGGACTCCATCTGCCTGTAGTCCAATAATATACATACATTCTATTAGCTTTGCTATACACTCTTAACATTTGAGCAGACTCTACAACGTCATACTTTACATCATTTGCTTTTAGATAATCAATACAATGACTAAGGGTCTGACCTGTCTCCTTTCTGAAGATAGCCACACCCTTAGAGTTAGTCCTTGCATATATCCAATCGTGCGTACTCATGCAGCCAAAAGCTCTTTGAACTGCTTGCTATCAATCCACTTGGACACCTCTTGCTCACGAGCAAACATCGATACTGCTTTCGTATCGTAGCCTGTGTTGCGTAGCTTGAAGCCATTGCGCTCATCCGCATAGCTTGCATAGTTAGTGAAGGCAGAGTACAAAGCCCACGCATTTTGACCACGCACACTCGCTTCCTGATTGTACAAGGTAATCATCTTGTCTGCCTTGACATCACTCTTAAAGAGTGACTCAAGCATAGACTTGACATCTTGTACAAGCAAGCTCTTGTTAGCCCACGACTGTAGCGTTGCCGACTGTGTATAAAAGTCCTGCTTGCTACGCTCTAACTGTGTGATGAATCGGTCAAGGCTAAAGCCACTTGTATTCTTTCGCCTTACCTTGTCATGCTCACCACGTATCTGCCCATTGGTGCAGAAGAAATCAATCGCACCGAACAGAACTGTGTTAGAACACGTGCCATCCACACCATGCAGAGCAATGATACGTTGTGCTATCTCTGTCTGATGCTTGTCGGTGTGTATCTTAGCCGTCACATTGGGCAACACCATATCCATCATAGCCCACCCATTGTGATGTGCATCTCTCCACCTGACTTTCGCACCTTCGTACTCCTCATCTGTCAAGTGATGCGTAACTGTTTCACTCACATCACGAAAGAAATCTCCATGTGATGCACAGTTAAAGTCTTTACCAACTACGGCAATGTACTTGCCTGTGTTGCCGTCAATTACATACTTCTTATCATCAACCTTTGTAGGTTCAAAGATTACGTCAAAGTCTAGGTTTTCTGGTATCATATCTAATGGCATGTTATATCTCCTTTCATCCATTGTGGCATATTACGTCCTCGATTATATCGTGCAAAGCTCAACTTGTCAATCCTATAGAAGGCACGATAGGCTTCTATCGGGTAGTCTTCATCTGTCTTACAGTCATCATGTCCACTAAAGCATTGTGGGTGTGGTGTCATGTCACCCTGTGGTATTAGATTAATACCTTTGAACAAAGCAAAGTGGTGTTTGCTTGCACCATGAACTTTGCCATACCTGTATGTGTATTCGTTCAGCATACTACGATATAGCAACCAAGCAAAAGCATAATTAGATTTGTTCTCCATTGCCCACAAGGTACATGGGTGCTTTTGGTGTACTGGTTTGTACAAATCGTGTTCGGCTGCATACTCTGGCGCATGATGCCATAGGCTAGTGCATAGCATCTGTGCTTCTTCCAATGGCATCTTCACAATGTGTTGGTCACATAGTGATTTAGCTATGGCTTCTACATCTTCTTCTATAAGAAATCTATTCATGCTCTCCCCCTTTTCCTCTGCCTAGCCCACCGAAATATTGCGGTCTACGCTTGGCTGTTTGAAATACACCGACAGTAATAAATATTCCTGCCAGTAACAGTGTATGCACTATGGCACTGATACCAAAGGCTACTATAGAGCCTACTGATATGCTAAATATGATACACCACATCCACGCTAACACCTGCATAATCATGTGACGTGTATTGATGTCAGGTATATTAGACAATGGATTTTTGGTGCTATCCATAATTAAGTTATATATTTTTATCATAAGAATTTATCTCCAAATGCTATTAAGGTTAAGTAAAATCCAAAGGCAAACACAGACATGATAACAAACCTAAGTACGTTGTCCATGAATGGGTCTGTCATCTCGTCCTTGTTCATCCAAAAGGTTAGTATTCTTTTAATCCATTCCAACATCTTCTCTCTCCTTATCGTTACTCCACCAAGGGTCAGCTTCAGTGAACGTGAGTATAATAGTGCCGTCCATTTCATATCTATATTTAAAAGTATATGGACACTTCTTTAGCCAAGCAAAGAATTTATCTTGGTCATCAACTAGTTTAGTAAGTCTTTTTTTAGCCATAATTTAACTCCTTTTTTTCATTAATGTACACCCTCAAATGAGTAGAGAGGGAGATAGGTTGCCCATATACATACTTTCGCCAATTAGCTTTTGCTTCATCATTCATGTACTGACCTTTGACATCTATTTTATAGCGGTCTTTGTTAAGATACGTTTTGAGTTGCTCTACAAAAGCTAGACCCTCTTCGTCATTAGGAATCTCCGCAAATTGATAGCGACTTAAATTTAATTTTCTAGTCATTACTTAACTCCTTTAAAAGTTCTTCAACATCTGTCATTAAATAATCATAGCATAGAACGTCATCATCCATTGAGGAACTCTCATACTCTTTAGCGTTAGCTATAATCTTTTTTAAGTTATTAATCATTTGTTCGTTTAACTTATCAAGTGTTTCATTTGTCATTATTTAATTCCTTTCAGTATATGTGCTATCACGTCAACTGTAAAACCATTGCCTAGCATCTTGTATCGTTGCGTGTTGGACACATGGTTGGTGTAGTTGTCTGGCAATGTCTGTAATCTCTCACACTCAAGTGGTGTCAGCTTGCGCCACTCTAAGTCAAACACACTCGTATCATTCCAGTCGTGGTCAAAATGAACTGCCACATTGTCTTTCTGTACTGTGGTCAGACTGTTGGTCTTGCCATCTGTGCGTACCTCTAGTCGTTGCTCTGTCATACCTTTGACACTATGCTTGTGGTCTTGTCTGACACCATCGACTGTGTACCTACCTCGCCATGCACCACACAAAACTTTGGGTTCTCTGTGTCCACCGCCCATCGTGGTAAGTGTGGGTGCTTTGCCTGATGGGTGATACACTCGCTTGATACTGTCATTACCTTTGATGTCAGCATCTCCAACATGACATAAGCCATCACTACTAAACACTAACTGTCTGCGATGCTTCTTGAAGTATGTCTTGAGATTGCCACCTTTGAAGTAGTTGGCATCAAGGCAATGTGACTTGTCTCTGTCAGCAAAACCATGCTCTAGTATATCTTGTAGCACAATACCTTTGTCCTCTGGTTGTGTGACATTGGGTATGTTTGTCCAATACAATCTATATCTGTTCTGTGCAGACAATAGCCTACTGTTGATAGCAATAGGTTGTACACCTAATGCATCAGATATAATATCCTGATACTCTTGTTTCATACGAACATTCTCAAGCAAGAAATACTTGGGCTTGAGCTTGCGTAGTATCCTGACATACTCCCAGAATAATTTACTGCGTGGGTCATCAAAGTTTAACTGCTTACCTGCAAAGCTAAAGCCTTGACAAGGTGAGCCACCTATAAGCAAATCAATATCGCCTTCCTTGAAGGCTATACCTACATGCTGAACGTCACCTAGTTGTGCAATGTCAGGATGATTAGCCATAGCTACCTTGATAGGGTATGGGTCTACCTCACTTGCATAATACTTAGTGACAGGTATTCCTAGTCGTTTAAGTGCGACATAAGACATACCACATCCATCAAATAAACTTAGTACATTCATATCAATGCTCCTCTACTTTAATTACTCGCTCGTCATCTTGATACTCAGGGCTAAAGTTTTCATCAAACCCATTTTTAAATTGTTGGATTGCGTCTTCCGCAGAATTAGCTTCAACCACATAATGTGCTACATAAGTTCCTGTCGTTTTTACGCTATATGTTTTCATTAGTAAACTCCTTTCTCAAGAGTAAAAGCATAATTAGAATAATATTCATCTATATCATGCCATCTATCCCTAGCTATAGCGATTGCTATCTCATCTTGTACTTTTTCAGACAACTTAGGAAAAGATGCTTGCACTTCATCAAGTGCTTCTTCGTATAGTCTTTCTTGTATCTGTTCATTACCATGATGGCTCATATTTTATTCTCCTTTTCCATTGGAAACATAACTTCTCCACATTCCATACATTTAGTCTGTGGCTTTGGATGGATGCCATGATACTCTAAAACATCCACATCATACTCTAGCATCCATGAGATGCGGTTAGTGCGTATCCATCCTAGTTCAAAGATGTCAGCACTACCACACTCAGAACAAACCCAACTAGTCATATTCTTTACAAAATTCAAATTCTACTTGTTGGGCATTAGGATGTTCTTGATGTGCTAAATCTATAGCAAACCGAACCGCATTTTCCCATGACGGTGTTTCAAGAGAGGTGTCCTTGACAGACACCACTCCCTTTTGATTATCAACGGATAATCCTACTTCGTATATTCTCATTAAGCCACCTTTCCTTTCAACACTCGCTTGCCATTTGCATCGTACACCTTACCTTTGGCATTACGTGCAAGACTACGTAGATTAGCAATAGTAAATTCACCAACTTCAATACCTATGGTATCTCTGTTCTTACGTCTTACAGCTTTGCCAAGCTCTCTGTGCATGTTTTCAAGCACAATACCTGCAACAGCTTGTGTAGTGTACTGCAAGTAACCGCCAACCTCTTCTTTAGCTTGACGTGATGCGTCTAGTACGATGTCATATAGCTTGCCACGTCCTAGCTTAACACCATGATACTCAGCATACAGTCTCTCGACTTTAGCCAACTTAGATTCTATCTGTGGTGATGCAAGCACCTGACCTGTTTTACCTGTTGAACGCTTGTGAAAAGTAATAGTTTGTATAGTCATAATAAATCTCCTTTTTAAGGTTGGTTGTTAGTCCGTCAGCGGACTTAGTTATATTGCCCAAACACTTGGGCGGTCTTCATGCGTACCCATTGTGATTATGGGTGACGTGTGAATTGGTTTGTTCTCACGCATAAACGTGTCATTCTTGTACGGATTATACGAAACTTGTCTTGCTCCGTCAATCCACCATGCGTTTTTGTAACGCTCATCAGTGTAGAACATACCTGTAACAAAGGCATGTACATTTTTCCTACCTTCTTTTCTGGCACGTTCTTGTCCTGATTTACGAATAGTCAACTTACAATCTTGTAATGCGATAGCAGTCACATGAGCTACAACTCTGTTAGTCTTAGCATCTTGTACTGAATACTTTTGCTTGTGTAAATTCCAATATACACGAACTCTCATTCCATTTTTAAGCATAGATTTTCTCCTGTAAATTTCTTTTAGCCTTACGCATAGCTTGACGCTCACGCTTCCATTCATCACGCTTTGACTTGCGTGGCTTAGTCTTTAAAGATTTCATTTTCTCTAATCGTATCTGCATAATTCTTATCCTTCTTTCGATTATACTTTTTCTTGTTTGGCACTACCTGTTGCCGTCTACGACTCAATGCCATTGCTTTAGCAACAGGATTAACAGGTTTTATTACCATTGTCAAATCTCCTCCAAGCATCTTCCCACATCGCATCTATGTAATCCTCATCAGATTCATCTAACGATAGCAAATGCTCCTCTTCTTTTTCACATTCAAAACATTGATATTCTAATTCATTGCCACAATGAGGACAATCTGAATATTTAAGTATTCCATTTATAAGTTTCATCTTATACTCCTATGCAATATTGTGAATCTTTCGCCATGTAACCCATGTAATTGCTTGCAATTCATAGGCTTTTAAACGTCTACCATTGACACGGCAACGCTTTGACGCTTGCAAGTATGCTTCCTGCAAGTTGGCATACTCTAGCTTGCCTATGCTAGTCTTACCATCGGTAAGATTGACACGCTGATTGTATGCAATATTACGAGCATGACCATCAATCGTACAAGTATCTTCACCTAGTATGTTTTCATAGAAACAAACTATTTTCTTGCCATTCAAAATAACTTTGACTTCATCAATAGTAAGCATCCTATCAGCATTTAAGATAGACCATGCCTTCTCTTTCATGGCATTGTACGTGCTAACGCTGACATCATCAATGTCATGGTGTAAATCCCATGCTCTAATCATATCTCTAGCATTAGCTATATTGCTAGTCCATCGATTGTTAGGTGATAAAGCTGACACCACGCCAATCACTATGTGAATTGGTAAGTCATAGGTCTCAGCAATGATACGGCACTCCTCGTATGCTTTCGCATACCATGCGATACCATCCGCTACATCTTCAGGCTTTGCCTTGCGTCTGATAGCGATAATATTTTTAATGGCTAATTCCATTTGAAATTCTTTTTTCATTACACAATCTCCCATGCTTCATCTAACCATCTTGAAGCTGTAGCTTCGTCTGGCGCACCAACTTCCATACATAGTTGCACTTGACGTGCTTCATCAGCACGTTCTTGCTCAATTTGTTCATCAAGCCACTTTTGTAGCAAGCGACACTCAGCACGTAAATCTTCGATATGCCAAGTGTTATCATACATGCCACGTGGTCTGACACCATGAACTTCTTTGAACAAGTCCCACAAGATATCAAGATAATCTTGTTTTTGTGGGTGAACTTGATTAACAGAACGATTAAACATATTAAAACCTTTCAATTTGTTAGTCCGTCAGCGGACTTAGTTAAGTGTTATATAAATAAAATAAATAATCATAAATACTCTTATTTATTTTATGTTATAACACTAAAGTAGTGAATCCAGTATAGCTAACGCTTCAGCTTTGTCAAGCATAGCTTGTTTGCGCTTGTATTCATCAGCCATAGCTTTCGCTTGCCCATTCTGAAAACAGAATGGTTGAGTATTATCCCTATCAGGAAAGACAGCAAAGCCATAGGCTTCATCTGTGGCTGCCCATGATGACGTGATACGCTTTGCGTTGAAATTACGAATGAATGATGTAGCTTGTGGATTACGCATAGTTTTATCTCCGATAAAAAAGTTAGACAGTAGCTTACGCTACTGCCTGTTCGTCAACCAACTGTAGTTGGTCTTTGAGAGCCAACATAAATTCCTTAACAGGAATATTGTTTATCTCACATTGAAGCAATGCTTCAAAAGCAATTTCTTCAGCGTTTAGCTGTGTTACAGCTACCAACTCAACGATTTCTTGAACCTTTGGTTCATCTAGTCCGTCAGCGGACTTACCATCATTCTGAACCTTTGGTTCAGTTGGCTTGTCATCCTTCGGATTGACAATAGCATTGACACCGCTAATCAATCTAGTCATAGATTGAAACTTGGTAGTCAGCTTTTGATTTTCAATCAAATCAAAGTTCTGAAAGAACTTGATAGCTTCGTTTCTACGTTGCTTTGCAACGGTATGAAGATTAGCATCTTTCAGCCTTGCTGAATCCATTCTGCTACCACCAGATTCTTCTAGAATCTTAGAGAGAACTTCTCCAAGGGAGAACCAGAATCCACCTCTAGAAGTCAAAGACTTCCATGTTTTCTTCTCTGAAGAAACAATAGATTTATCCCAACGGGATAACACTAAGCCTTTGGCTTCCAAAGTATTAGGAGCTTCAGCAAGCTGAGTAGCGAAGTTTTTGAATTTTGATGTTGTCATTTTTTATCTCCATATTTTAAGGTTTATAAATAAATATTAATTACTCACAACAAGTTGTGATTAATATTTATATAAACCGTAGAAAATATGAGAGAAATAAGTGGTCGGTTTTCCGTGATGTGATGCGCCATCCTCTGCCCATGCCGTTTCATATGACTGCAGGAATAACAAGTTATTCCGAAGTACCTGCGCCAAACTGCGCCCATGTGAGGTGTTGCCCAACTGCAACAGAGGGTGTGGTATTTTTACAACACCAAAGGTGTTAGGGTTAGTCCAAGGTTGGACTGAAACCATTCATAAATGAATGAAGCAGCCAAGCATCGGCATTGTAAATTCTTTACAAATTCCTAGTTTACAACTTTACAAACCACTCAAAGAGTGACGACTGATACCATAACAGTAGTCAAAACTACTGAAACACTTGGTTTTCCTAGCATTTTCTATGGAAAATGTTGCTGAATCAGGCTTCTGGAACAGTTTTCATCGACAGATGAACGGGTCGGGCATGCGCCACACGGGGGTAGTGCGTATATGTGCATGAATAAATACACAGATTAGGTAAATTAAGTGTTAACCACAACTACAACTGATACTTTTATACTCACTATTATAGAATATTTTCCTATTTTATACATAGATAGAGAAAAACTTTACCTATTTCCTATTTGGGGGCTTGACACTTCCTGTAAAATCAGGTATAATTATAACAGTTAAACTGAAACAGTTAACTATTCCTTAAATAATTCCTTTGCCAATAACATTTTAACTGTAATCACTTAAATGAATAAAGAATTAAAGTGTTTTTCCTGTATCTATAATAAAAAAGGTACTCTCGTGCAGCTCTGTGGCTTGTGTGAAGCTAAAGCTATAGCAGAAAGAGTGCGTTGGTGGCAAAAGGGAAAAGAAGAATTACAGAAAAGAGTTGACAATGGCTAAAAAATCTGTAAAACTATATACAGATGACGTACTTTCAGCTTTCTATGAAGCTATTCGTACTAATAAACTTGACCGCCTACATATTCCCCATAGTGATGTGTTCTATGTACGACAGGCAGTTGAAGCACACTATGGAAAAAGGTTCTCATTGAAGCATGTAGAAGATGCTATGAGAGCAGAAGGGTGGAAAGATTAATGTTTACAACATTTGTAATGGCTTGTTCTATGTTAACAGGTCAATGTATTATTGCCGAAGATGATTGGGGTCCGTATTTTACAGAAGTACAATGCGAACAACGTGCTTCTATGATGGTTCAAGATATATCAGAGGCATTAGGTACTCCACATACGTATTCTTTTAAATGTGAGGAAGAAAAAGGGGTATAGTTATGGCAGACAACATGCCAAAACGAAATAGAAGAAATTTTCGTCCTACTAAAAAGGGCGCAGGTATGACAGAAGCTGGGGTAAAAGCCTACAGAAGAAAAAATCCCGGAAGTAAATTAAAAACTGCTGTAACAGGCAAAGTAAAACCCGGTAGCAAAGATGCTAAGAGGCGCAAGTCTTTTTGTGATAGGTCTGCTGGACAAATGAAAAAGTTTCCAAAGGCGGCTCGTGACCCTAACAGTCGTTTAAGACAAGCACGTAGAAGATGGCAATGCTAATTAACAGGAGAATATAATGAAGAGTAGTCTATTTAAAGCTATGTTAGGTGTTACAAGAACAAAAGGCTCAAAAGCACAAGCTGAAATGGTAGCTAAATTAGAGAGAATTTTGCAAGAAGGTAGCACAGCAACTAAAGCAGAAAAAGCTGAAGCTAGAAAAAAACTTAGAGAGATACGTCAGGCACAAGCGGCTAAAGAACAATCACGTAGAGCTAAAATAGGTGACGCTAATAGAAAGAAAAAAGTTGAATTACCACCTTTAAAATCTAAAATGAAAGATGGCGGCATGTCAAAGAAAAAGAAAGTACCTTTTATCGCAGTTAGTGTAGGTATGATGCCTAAAGGAAAAGCAAAAATGGCTAATGGTGGTATGGCATATGGAAAATCACATATGTATTCAGCAGGTGGTGAAGTTAAAATGAACCCGGGACTGAAAGCATTAGCCAAAGAAAGACCTGATGTAGTTAAGAAAATTTTAGGTAAAAAATAGTGCCATTAAAAAAAGGTAAAAGTCAAAAGACAATAAGTTCTAATATTCGTAAATTAAAAAACGAAGGTAGACCACAACAACAAGCAGTTGCAATAGCACTATCAAAAGCTGGAAAGACAAATGCGAAGAATACCAAGAAAAAAAGGTCAACCAGCTAAAAGTAAAAAGCATAGCGACCTATACACAGATGAAGACCCAAAGGGTACAATACATGGCTTAAAGTTTGCTACAGTAAAAGATGCACAAGCATCTGTACGTAAAATAAAATCATCTAGCAGAAGTCATAATCATAAAACACAAGCGGCTATCGCTATGGAGCAACGAGCTAAAGCGGCTGGAAAAGCTGGTGCGGCTGGTGTGTATAGAAAATTTATAGAACAACAAAAGAATAAAACACGTGCATCCAATAGAAGCTGACATACGTAAGTGGTCACATGACTTTCTTGAAATACCTAGTGTAAAACTAAATGGACTACCACCATGCCCTTACGCAGCGAAAGCGTGGGCAGATAATAAGGTAGTCTTTAGTATTAATACAGGATTAGAAGGTTTAACAGAAGAAATAAAAAAGTTTGGAACACATGATTATGATATAGTTGTGTGGGCTGAAGAAGAGATGCCAAGCATTGAGTATCTTGATGGTTGGTGTGACGGAGTTAACGAAGCATTAAGCATAGCAGGTATAGATATACATGTGATGATATTTCATCCTGACTATGATGCAAGTGATGCTGGACTTGACTTTTTAGAAGATAATGGTATAACTAATAGTGAATTAGAATACTGCATGGTCTTTGTGCAACGTCTGTCTATATTAGATGATGCGGCACTGAGTTTAGAAAAATCAAAATATTATGAACATTTTCCTGAAGAAGTGTTTGAATCATTAGTACTAGAAAGACGGAGATTAAGAAATGGATGATAAAAACAAAAGTAAAAATAAAAAAGATGAATTTATGGCAATGGCTAGAAAAATGGGCATCAGCATAAAAGAAATGCGTGAGATGCTAGGTTTAACAAATGTAGACAAAGAAGGTATACGTAAACATAGAAAGGGTGGTATGATGGTTAAAAAGAAAATGCGTGGTGGCGGCATGATGAAAGTTGCTAAAAAGAAAATGCGTGGCGGTGGAATGATGAAAGTCGCTAAAAAGAAAATGATGCGTGGTGGTGTGGCTAAGAAAAAGAAATAATAGCTAATGCCTAAATTAGATACCGTTAAATTTAGAAATGCAGTAGTTCCCTTAAATACGGGTGCTACTGCTATATATACTGCACCTGCTAACTTTACAGCAGTAATAAAATTATTAGCTTTTTCTAATATAGATACATCAGATAGAACATTTGATTTATCATACACACCTTCAGGTGGTT
>VTLG01000175.1_pt1 | contig 20124 bp, 18 predicted proteins | sample 4694571 | NCBI WGS metagenome assembly VTLG01 (sample SAMN12604809, study PRJNA352737) | marine metagenome | biome: ENVO:00000447; feature: ENVO:00000209|ENVO:00000569|ENVO:01000036; material: ENVO:00002151; isolation source: viral sequences binned using virsorter ... | reverse complement strand
TTATTGAATGTGCAGATTGAAGTAAGAATTGAAAAGGGTCAAGTAAAAATGTTGTCTTAAAACCAAAGTTAGTCAGTACGTGAGCAGGATTACCTGCATTGAACTTTACGCCAGCAGTGTCATAGATAATGTTTGACATATCCTGAGCCATGCGATTAGCAAAAGCATCACCAAAACCCTCTGCACCCAGCCTTAAATCTGTTATTTTCTTTCTTTCAAATATTTTTCTTACTAGTGGGTCACTGACTTTCTTAGGATCACCAAGGTATTGCTCTGCGTTTCTGTAGTATTTTCTATAGTCTATGTCAGAACTATTAGGATCAGCTATTTCTTTAATCTTCTTGCCTAGTGAAACCTGTATAGCGTCATTGTAGTTAGAAAAGGCTAGTCTTCTACTTTCTGTGTTTGCTTGATTTAAGATAGAATTGATAGGATTGTCGTTTGCAGTTACAGTACCGCCAAAGTGCATAAGTGGTCTGTCATTTCTTCTGTTAGCAAACATACCAAACTCAGTATATGAGGTTCCGTTTGGAACTATAGCGTCATCTCCTGTAGAAAATACACTCTCATCTCTTCTCTTTGTAGATATTTGTATATCATTAGTGTCTAGTCTTAGACCATTATCAGCTAGAAAACCATCGAAGTCCTCTACTGTTTGCAGGTTTGGATTCCATTTATTGTTTGCTCTTACAATAGCGTTGGTCAAGTTACCTGTTTTCATAGCACTGTAGATGTTGTTCATCTGGTCTCTAGCAAGAGCAGCAGATTTAGAAGAACTTGCTGACAATGCAACCTTGAGTGGTTTACCGTCAGCATCTAAGAATACTACAAAGTCACTAGCTTCTGGATTGATTCGGCTTCCACCTGCATTATAACCTAAAACGTCTTCGGGTTCAAGAGGTTTTATTGTCCTTGTGTCAACTACATGGTTAATACCACCTATGTCCATGTCTAATTCAAAGACATTGGCTATAGGACCATCGTATTCTGCTCTTGTAAATCTTACACCTGTTTCAGCATCTATAAATTCTGTAACATTTGCAGGTAAATTTTGTAATCTTCTACCTGCCAAAAACTTTTCTTCACCACCTACGTTTACAGTTATTCTTCTGAAGTTGTTATTGTGCAGTCTTCTAATCATACTGACTGCTCTTACATGGTAGGTATGATCTGACAGGTCTACTAAAGCTTTGTACCCATCTAAAACTTTTTGTGATGGTAGTCTACCTCGATGGTCTGCTCTCCATCTTTCTACAAACTCGTCTTCAGTATACCATCTTCTGTGTGAAGCTTCATCCCTAGACTGTAATCTGGTAAGTATATCCCCTACATCGTCTAGTTCCCTAGCAGACATACTGTTTATTTTCTTAATCATTGGTGCGTTTAGTTGATTAAGTCTTACAGCAGCACTCTCAGAGCGATAAGCTAGGTTTGTAGCGTCAGCGTTGTCTATCAAGTGAGAACCTGAGGTAGGTAATCTCTGAAATATCTTTCTAAATATCTTACCAGTAACACCTTCTACTTTTTGTAACTGTGCATACTTGTCAGTTTTTATAAAGTCATCCATCTTGATAACTTCATCTACCTGTATAGCGTAAGCTCCTGCGTCCTCACTAATAGCAACTACTGTAGCCTCAGGAAAGTCCTCTGCGTGTCGCTCTGCTGCTTCCCTTGTTATGGGTCTACCAGTTCTAGGATGACCTAGTAGTACTGTTAGTTTTTCTGTGTCGGTATCTAACTTTATGTCTATGACACCCCTGTTCAAGCTTTCAGACAAACTTGCTACTCTAGTGGCTAGGTAGTTAGTTACAAGTTCATCGTCATAAATGTCACCTACTGCCCTTCTTAGGTAAGAAAATGTCTCGTCTGTAAGTTGTTGAGCAGTGTGGTTAAATGTAGCTGCTGCACCCAAAGGTCTTACAGGAGCATTATCACCTACTGGATCAGTTAAGCTTGGCCCCATGTTTGCTAGATTTTCTGGCTCATCTGAAACTCTAGCTATGTTTTCTGCTACCTCAGTAGCTGCATCAGGTCCGTTTATAGCACCTGCTCTAGTAGCTGGCGTTGGTGATCTAGATATTCTGTTTAAAGTTCTAGATATTCTTCTTGCCTGATTAATTTGTTTAGCACCTCTAGCAGTTCTACTTGCTGCAGAAACACCTAAACCAACAAAGGGTAGTAAATCTACAGCCCCTATAAGAGCATCGTCTAATCCGTCATCAGTTCCAAACTTCTCTATTGTAGAAAGTAAGTCTTTTAGAGCCTCAGGGTTTTCACCAAAGAAGAAACCTTGCTCTAGGTACTCATCTACTCTTGCATCTAGGAATGTCTCAAAGTCTTTGACTGACATATCACCTGAGATAGCCCTAGCAAATTCCTCAGATACAGTTTTTCTTTTTAGTGTAAAGTCTTCCCAAGCACCTATAGGTAGTTGCCTTAGTAGATACCTATCTAGCCAGTTGATTACTGAACCTGCAGTTGTGTCAGCAGTCCTGACCTGTATTGCATCAGTTATCTTTTCTACAGTCATTTGATACTTTATAGACGCTAGGTTTTCTGCGCTTGTAAAGTAAGGGTTGTCCATAGCGTGAAAGCTGTTATCAAAGTAATCAGTTATGCTCATTAGATCAGCACCTTTTTGTGCTTGATCTTCTAGCTGTTCTACTGCCATCTCTACATCAGTAGCTTCCTGAGTATAGTTGTTAACTGTAGTAGATAGGTTCTGATTTACTTTATTAGCTATCTCAGCAGGTATGTTGTCTGATGCTTCTATGGTTTTACCTGTAGCACCAATAACAGCTAACTCTCTTCTTTCTACAGAAGGTGAACGTGCGTCCTGCTCTTCTTTGACTACAGGTTTTTTGTCATCACCTAGGAAAGTAATTCCGCTAGATATTTGATTTAGGAATGTTATCACTAGTTATACCCTAGCTAAATAAAGATTGAAGTTGTTGTCTTCTATCAAAAGCTGCTAAACCTAACCCTGAAACTGCTGCTCCTGTTTGAGCGTTAGATAAACTTTGTTGTGCTAAAGAACTAAAAGAAGTTATTTCTTGAGATAAATTTGTCATAGCAGAACCGTACCCTAAGTTAGCTCCGTATTGAGAAGTCAAACTAGCTAAACCACCTGCAGCACCAGAGCTTCCACTTAAACCTAGAGCAGCTTGAGATGCTTGTGCTTGTGCTCTTTTTCTTTGTAGTTCTCTAAATGCCATTCTTCTTGATCTTGCAGCTCTTAAAGATTGTTGTCTTTGCTGTCTTCTAGAAATTTCTCTTTGTGCTTTAGAAGATTTTCTTTGTTCACTAACACTATAAGCTGTTCCAGCTACTGTTGTTATTGCTGCTATTGCCTGTAATCCCATTTTAACCCTCGTAACTGTATACGTTCATATCCTTTGTAGAACCTATATATTTAAAGTTCAACATCTCTGCTAATTTATTTTCACTATCACCAATTTTTATTCCTGCAAATAGTCTATCTCTACCTAATGTTTTAAAAAATTCTAACCAATCTTCTAAAAGTTTTTTCATTTCTAAAAAAGCTCTTTTGTTAAATTTTTTTACTTCAGGTATGTGTACTATAATATAATCCTGATTATACTCTAGTCTGACATCAAAGTCTGTTCCCTTTATACCAGACAAGTTTTTTGATTCTATCAATACCTAGGGTTCCTTCCTTGTAGCATACCCCAACCTAGGAGTATAAAGTCTTTACCCTGTACACTTTCGTATTTAATTCTCATGGATCGTCCATGTCCACGTATTTTTATCCTTGACGTTATGACATCATCAGGATAGTTAAAGTCATTTAAGTTACCATTGTTAGGAAACAAAGGATACTTCAATCTGTAAACTTCTTGTGCTGTTTGAAAGTCTTCTCTAAAATCCCAAGCGGCTGCAACAGTCAAACCAGAGGGTCTTACAGCAGTATAACCATCAGTCTCATTACCTGTAAAGCCTGTCTCTGTAACTCTAGCGTAAGTAACAATAAAGGGTGCGTTCTTTTTTAGAACCGCATCCCCTATAAAATCAAATCCTGTTTCAGCAAAAGATGTGTAGTTTGCACTACCCCAATCTAAAAAGGCTACGCCACTAAAGTGACCCATAGTAATTTTATTTGTAGCCCCATCCCTGCAAATTAGTACAATAGATGGATCACCTTCTGCTTGTGCGTATGTATCGTAGTAAGCTAGACCTACTATAGCGTCAGTGCTAGAGGCTTCATCAGATACTTTCCAAGGAAAGAAAGCCTGAAGAGGTATGTCTAATATTAAAAAGTTATTTATTTTAGAAGCTACACTTTCACCTGCGTTAGGATAGCCCCAGTATAGCCTTTTATTTATATTGTCGTAACAAGCTATAACTTTAGCTTTTTGAGCATCTGTTATTTCATTCCAAAATGTTTGTATAGTAGGTATTGTTAAATTTTGTTGAGAACTTTGACCTGTTACAGTATCAGCCTGTAGTGTGTGTATACCGTACTTTGACCACCAGAAAGGAACACCGTCTGCTTCAACAAAAGTGCCTTGGTGAAGAATACCTACTTTACTTACTTGATTTACTGAAAACTCTGTAGCTCTAAAAACACCATCAACACCTGCTATCTGCCATACACCATTTTCAGCAAAAACAAATAAAGCACCTTGAAAAGAGTATAGCTTTTGAATGTTGTAAGCGTCTGGTATCTCTATGACACCACCGTCATTGTCTAGTAAGTCAGATAAGTTTTCTGATGTAGGGTCATTACGTTGGTGACACTCACCTAAATCATTTTCATCCTCTACAATTCTAGAAAATAATATAGTACCTGCATTCTTAGAACTGTTTAGTCCAGCGTAAAAAACTCTACCTGAGAATGTTTCACAACATTGAAATCTAGATGATTCTGTTTCATCAGCTACTCCGTTTAGTGCGTAAAATTCTGATGGCTCTGCATTATAAGCTGCTGTTCTTTGTTTATTAAAAAAGTTTAGAATAAATCTACCGTTTGCAGTCAAAGATTTACCTGCGTCTATTTTAAGAAACTCTGCTCTGCTTTGGACATTACTAGAGTCTTTACCTGAAAACCAAGGGTGTGTTAAAGGTGGTTGAAAGATTGCTCCGCTTTGAGCAATGTGAGCTACAAAAGCATCTGTATTAGCTACACCATTATTTACCGAACCCCAACCTGAGTTGTAAGCATCATACAACCTAGGGCCATTAGCAGCAAGAGATGGTAAATTACTAAGTATACTTTTTTCAGCAAAGTACTCATCCCCTGCATCAGCGTAACCTTGCCACTCAAAGTCTCTCACTTCAAAAGTTATTGCTGTTGCTGTTACAGTATTGTTACTGTTGTACACTATTCTTATTGTGTTCATAGCAGCAGAAGTTACTACTAACATACCTTTTATAGTAGTAAATTGACAAGGTGTAGTAGTTAATGCACCAGTTCCAGCAGAAAAAGAACTCAAACCTAAAGATGTAATTAATTGATTTGAGAAAGGAGTACTTGCTTTATTATAGAAGTAAAGTGTATTACCTTTTTGTAAAACAAGTAAGTCTCTAGTTGCATCACCACCTGCGTTTGTCCACTCCCCTGTAGCAACAACTTCTGAATTGCTAAGAGTAAATGAAGATAAAACGTGTGAGCTTTCGTACTCTACGTTTAGTCTTCTACGTCTAGTACCATCTCTACGTAGGTCACAGTTGGACTCATCTACAGAAGCACCCTCAGGAAACGTAAGTTCAGAAGCTTCTGTTATAAGACCTTTTACAAAATTATTTACTGCTTTCTGACTTATGCTTTGAGCCATTACGTTCTTTCTCACGTTGGTCTGCGTACTCGTTACGCTGAACAGTTTTAGTCTTTACCTTGTTTCTAAGATAATATTCTACAGCTTCTTTGCCTTTGTTTAAACTAGAGTATCTACCTGATAACTCGCTAGGTACAGAGCCTTTTTCAAATCTAACTCTAAAAAAACTGTAGCCGCTTTCTTCTTTTTGCACATAAATCTCTGAAACCATTTTGTCAGACTTTATGACACAGCGTTGGTTTACTGTATCAGTTTCTATATCTATCATTAACTTCTTCCGTAGTTATTTCTAGCACTTTGGTTACTTTTGTACTGGTCATTTTGTACGTAAGATTTTAGTCTACGTGCAGACTGTTCAACTTTAGGATCAGAACCACCTTTAAATAAACTCATGCAAGTTGATTTAGCTTCTGCTAAAAGTAAAGGCATTAGTGTTTGATCTAAGTCCATAGCAAAGCTATCTGTTTGACTAAAGGTTGGGTATATAGAACAGAAAGCTCTAGTTTTGTTTGCTGCCAAGTGTGCTTCTACTGAAGCATCATAAGAATCCATTATAATATGATTGTCATTAAATGATGTGTAATATGATGGGTCTCTATCATTTGCTACAAAAAGTTCTACAGACTGATCAACAGTAGTTACTTTTAAATCTGTCTCGCTCATTCTATCTATAAACTCTAGCGGAGACACATAGACTATTTCTCTATAGTCTTGACTAGATGCTGTACCTATATTGTAATCTAGTCTTATTAATTCTTTTGTTCTTGCAGGATAAGTAAAGTGTGTTGGTCTTGCATTATTAGACAAAGAAACCAAGGGTATTAACTTATTATGTTCAGGTATATCCCTAGCTGCAATTATGTTAAAGTAAGTATCTTCTACTACCGATGCAATCTGTAAAGCTTCAGTTGTGTCAGAAATACTATTTACATTTTCTGAATCCATGTCAGATAAAATAGATTGTACTACTTGTAGAAGAGTGCTTTTCATTTGGTACTATCCAATATAAAGTGAAAGAAGGGTGCTCCCGAAGGAACACCCAAAGCTTTTAAGGCTCGATGTATTCGATAACCAACTTGGCTTCACCAGCAGTAAATGCTGCTGTGCCATAGATAGCTTCGACATAAACATCTGCACCACCAACAGTTGCTGTACCGCCTACTGCTGCACCATCACAAGCTACTGCTTTATCTGCACCAATAGCAGCCAAAGCAATCGCTGCGTCAATACCATCGGCATCAACTGCAGCACCAGCTTGAGTGTAAGTACCTATTGTCAATGTAGCTGAACCACCTGAGGTGAAAGCTGTTGTGACAATAAGACTAGCAGAAGTAATGTACGAACCTGCTGGAATGAAAGCATCGTGATCTTGTGGAGTTGCCACAGATGAAGGAACCTCTGTTCCTGTGATTGTCATCACCAATGATTTCTTTTGACTTGAAAGAGAAGTACCACGCTTTGCAGCAGTTCCCTGTTCACCTGCGGTAAGAACTTCTAGACCGTCTGCGTTTACATAACTCATTAGTCTACCTCCTTACGCTACTGTTGGTTTCGTGATAACACGAACCATGTTTTCAGGACGATACAACTTGACACCGTAACGAGCAGTTGTTACAAACTCATGACGTTGAAAGTCTTTGTTGTAGTCGTAGTCCACATTAGGTTGCTGTCTAAACGCACCCACAAATGGGTTTACAGACTGGTCTGCTGAGAAGAACAAGTTGACTTTACCATTGGTAGATGAATAGTCAACATTTGAACCAGCTAAGTCTGGTAGTGCGTTGTCGGTTGCGTCTGGTAGGAAGTTTGAGCAGTATACGTCAAACCCATATACGTTTGCTACGAAACGCATACCAGTTGCTATACCATCACGAACTAGTCCTTCGAAACGTGGGTTGTTTGACACGTTTACGATGTTGCTCAGTGTGTTAAGTGTGTACTCAACAGACGGATCAACTATGGCTACCAAGTTGCTGTCTGGAACGTTCTGTTTTTTCAGAGCGTAACGTGCATAAGCAAACTCTTTTAAGGAGATAACTGCTCCTGATCCTGTTGAACCAACACGCATTGAGATGCTGTTGATTGCTTCGGCTGAGTTAGCTGATACGCCAGATTCAGGGGCAGCGAGAGTGGTTGTCTCGAAGTGCTCCATGATTGCACGTTCTTGTTCAGGTACAAAGCGTGACATTAATTCTGAAGAATAGAATAGGTCTTGCTCTGCTTTTTTAGTCATATAAGTAGCTGATGAAAGATACTTATCCACTGTGAATGTGAAGTTACCTGTGTCTAATGGACGGTAAGTAACGGCACTGTCCTCAGTGTAGTTGTCTACCTGTGCCTGACCGATAGATGGGATGTTGAAAGTGTTTCCATCAGGAAAACCATCAAGCATACGCACATATCGTTGTGCCATCATCTCTTCACGCAGAATATCTTTTAATTCTGATGAGTAGACCTGAGCACGTTGCAGGAACGAGGTATTAGATGTGGTCATTGCCATGTCTAAGTTCCCTTAATTATGCACCAAACTTATCGCCAAGACGAGCTTTGTCCTCAAACATTTGTTGTTGCGTCTTAGCAGAATAGTACAAGTTACGATTTTCTCTACGTAGTTTTTGGTAGTAATCGAAATTACGCTCCGTAGAGGGTTGCATTGAAACACCCTCAGTTCGAACAGAACCACTAATCATAGGATCAGTAGGACGTTTATTCTCACCTATAAGAGCAAAAAAAGCATTAGGTGACTCAGCAGCAATATCTCGTAAACGATCTACTGACATACCAAGCTCTGTAGCTTTCTTTTCAATTTGAGCCTTGGCTTCAGTGCCAAAGCTTCCCTCTAGCTCTTTGTCAACGTACTGTAAGTTGGTCTGCACTTTAGCTTGCAACTCTCGTTGATTGAGTGTTTTTTCTACAAGGCTCTTCAGGTCTTCCTCGTTAACAACCCCAGTGGTGTTCTGTGTGTTAACGCTAGTGTTATGATTTGGCTCTTCAGTCTTTACTGCACTAGTTTCAGTAGCCTTATTCTGAAGTTGGGTTAAAATTTCGTTCTGATAGTCTTGCTTCTTCATATCCTCTCGCATAGTAGCTAACTGATCTTCAAGGTTTTTTATGTAGCCATCTGCTTCGAGTTTACCTTTGGCAAGAGTTTCAGGGTCACGCCAGTTTTCCCCTTTTGCCTGTACGAGTTTATCAAGAAAAGATTCCTGTGTAGGGGTTACTTGCTCTTGATTCTCGTTGTTCTGATTATCCTGTGTGGTTGCAGTGTTATCAGTAAATACCATTATTTTATTCCTTATTTAGGTTAATAAGATCAAGCACTGAGGTTAGTGCTCTATTGTAGCCGATACGATCAGCCATTTTGTGTGACCAGTTTGGATTATCATAATCCGCACTAGTCGGTCTATCCTCAAGCATAGACTCAAGAATTTTTTCAAGCTGTAAAAACCCTTCGCTGCTAGACATAATAAGTTGTTTTCTAGCGTCTTTTTGTTCTTGGGTTTGACAGTCTCTATACCAAACAGTTTTCATTATTTTTTCTTAGGCTTTGGTTTCTTTGGCATTGGTTTCTTTTTTGATCCATGATACATAATTACATTCCCAATTCTTGTTTTTGAACTAACATTTCTTCATTTTGCATCTCAGCTTCTTGTATTTCTTGCTGAGTCTCTAGTTGTTCTTGAACCATTATATTTTCTGAGAACAACGTGGGTTCACCTAACTCTTCAGCTAGGATTCTGGCAAACTCTTTACCTGACATATGTGCAGCTACCGATGGGTCTGACAATTTAATCTGGTAAAGTTGCGTTAAACTTTGTACTCTTCTAGCTCTTTCAGCAAAGTGTCTGGCTCCAATAGGAACTATTTTACCACTAGCTGTTATGTCATCTTTAGTTATTGTTTTAAATATAACAGCGTTGGTAGGTGTATCAAACACTCTTATGGTGTCAGAAATATTCATTCTTCTCCTTGATACTTCAAACATTGCATTAAGCAAAGGCTCTAAGAATACTCTTTCAAAGTGTGCAGTCTTGTGTTCAAATATTCTTGAAGCTGCGTTTTGTAATGTCTGAACTTCAAAGGCTGTTTTTTCACCTGCTGTTCTGATACCCATAGCTTGTCTAGGAGCACCAGCCATTTCTTCCATTTTGTTTTCTAGGTTTTGTATTTGAAAGTCAGCGTTTAGTGCTGTACTGTCAGGAGCTAAATAACCTACATCACCTTCTTCACCCATGTAAATACGTGTAGCTGGTGAAAAGTCAAAGTCTTCTACGTCACCCCTTATCTTTAGTATTGGATAAGCTATTTGATCAAAGACATCAGCTTTGAGATTTTCTAGGTGATCTATACGGTACTGCATACCTACTAGATTGTCAAGTGGACCCATTGCATAAAGGTTATCTGGTCTTGGTCTCCACCCTGCATGATAGATTGGAGCATGACCTAAGTAACTAGGGTTTTCCTCGTTGGCTAAAACATAGGCTCTATCTACTACAGTAATAATTCTGTCTTCATGAAGTGTATCTTCTTCTTCATCATAGAAATCTCCGTAGAAAGTTAAGACCTCTACATAGTTTGATTCGTAGTATTGCTCTATAGATGTAAACCCATCAGCAATAAAACCATCAGCTTTATCATAAGAATCTGACCCCTGAACGTAAGCCCTTGCACCCATCATTTTATCAAATACACCCTTCATGTATTCTTTTGTTGGGTCATCCTCAATCATCTTTTTTATTTCACCTAATGTTTTTATTGATCGTATAATTTTAGGTGACTTTTGAAAAGTAGAAGCTGTAGGATTAAAACAAATATCAAAAGGAGATATTCTTACAAGTCTTGGTCCTATGTAATTTACTACTAGATTTTCATCTTCTTTTTCTTGGTAGTTTTCTTCCCATGTAACTGTAGCAAAACAGTTTCCATACTGAATATAATCAAACAAGAGGTCTGACGCTGTATTGACAAAGTTGGATTGTCTTATCTTATTTTCCATATAAGATTGTACAGCTTCTCTTTTTGCTTTTACATTATCATCACTAGTCTTTGCCTCAAACTTGAACCAAGTGTTTTGTGGAAACAAAGTAGCAAAATAATTGGCATGAAGATTATCCATTATCTGAGTAAGCTTTGGTGTAGTCGTACTGTTTGACCAAGGTAGCATAGCGTTTTTAGTTGTACGTGTATCTGTTGCGTACAAATAATTACGTAACTCTTTCCACTCTTCTACTTTTTCACTACGTTTTGTAGTCCACTCACGCCACTGATCTGCTATTTGAACAGCCATACTATCTGGGCTTATTATATATTCTAAATCAATAGTTTCGCCAGCCATTATCGACCACCTCTAAATTTATTATTAGCCCACACAATATTACTCTCAGTTGATCTTCTTATTACTCTGGCTGGTTTTATAGCCATGTCAACAACAGAAGCTAGAGCATCAATTATGTCATCGTGAGCAGGGTTTCTTGATGACAACTCTTCTTCTAGTAATTGAGTGTTACCACCTCTGTAGTGCCAGATACTCATGTTATCGTAACGTGGTTCAAGTATCGAAGCTATACGTTCTTGTTTGTTACCTTGACTTTTGTTAGGTCTATATTCATCAATGCTTATAGCTAATCCGTGTTGTTTGATAAGCTCTTTGAGTTGCTTGACGATTGCCATTTGTGCGACTGTTGTTTCTGCTCTGAGCTTTCTGAATGACCATTTGTTTGACATATGGAGTATGTTTTGGAAGTAATCAGATATTCTGTCAGTCCTGAATCTATCGATGTCCAAGACGTATACATTGTTTTCTGCATCAATACCTATCACAACTATTGCTGTATAGTCAGCACGTTTGTTTAAACTAAATGCAAAGTCAACAGCAGCAAATATGTTTAGTCTGTTATCTTTATAAAACAGAAAACCGTTGTCTTCTTTTATATGTTTTCTTTCGTAGTACTGAAATTTATCTGGTGATACAGGTACATTTTCAGGGTCAGTAGGATCGTTATAGTACTGTGCTCTAAACTGTCCTTTATCTAAATACTGACCACGTTTTTTTGCAAGTATCTTCATGTCAAACCCAAACCACTTACCGTCTTTGCGTTGGGTTCTAGGCCAAAGAAACTCACCTGTGCCATCGCCTCGTTCTTCTACAGGTTTTTCAAATACCTCATAGATACTATCCTCACCTATCTTATCACCTCTCATATTGTACTGATCTTCTGTCATCTGTAGCAGATCGTTGTACAAGTCAGCAGGATGATACCTAGTTCCTACTACCCACTCTTTTGCTTCAGCACCTTCAATAGACGAGAGAAGAGAGTATTGACTTTTAACTTTATTGCGTCCTTCGCCTGTGTAAGCATTTTCGTAAACCACGCAGTCATCGAGGACAGCAATGTCACAATGTAAACCTGTAAGCGAAGTCGTAAGTCCACCAGTAAAGATCGAAGGGTCTCTAACATTTTCTTTCTTTCTTATTGGATGGTCTAACATAATTTCTGAGTTAGTCCATCGTGTTCGTTTACCTTCATCAAAGTTTACGTGTTCAGGCCAATATCTTCTGTATATGTCTGAGGTTAGTATGCCTTTGATAAAACCTAGTTGTTTTTCAGCAAGGTTAGCTGTAGCTGATATATACAGTATACGTAATGCTGGGTTCTTTGTCAACTCCCAAGCTACTCTAAATGCTATTAATCTTGACTTGCCGTGATCTCTAGGAAAGAGTAGGAGTTGGTGTGTCTTTGCTTCAGGTCTTATCCACCAGTTGCAGACATCTTCATGGGCTTGCCCTAGTACCTGCTCTGGTGCTACTAACCTTATGAATGTTACAAGATCACTTTCAGCAGCAATTCTAATTTGTTCTAATGTTGACATCTATGTTGTAAAATAAGTAAAACCAACAATTAACTCTATTGCTGTATCCATGACATTTGCGGTTATTCCCAACACATCACCACCAGAGGTGTTTGAGAAGAAATAAACATAATCTACACCCTCACCAAATACAACAGTAGGATTTTCATGAAGCTGACCTGTTCTATAAAAGAAACAAGCTCCTGCGCCCTGTCCTGCTTGATCAGTTAAATTAGCGGATGTAAAAGGAACAGATAAAAGCAAACTACCAGTTGCTGAGTGACTTCCACTAGTTTCGATCTTTCCATTTACGGTGACTTTTCTTCCAACTTTTGTATAAGATAATACATTATGTGTTGACCTTAATGGTAGTAAAGTTCCGCTTCCAGTAGTGTATCCATAAAGAAGTGGAGTATATTCGCCCTCTTCGTAATCGTCTAAATAATTACCCGAAGTAGTGCCGCCGATGTAAGCACCTCCAGAAAGGTAAAGGTTTTTGAAGCGTTGAGTTGCACCACCTAAATCTATAGCATTGTCATTTGCAGATGTATCGCTTGGCCCCTCTGGATTAATTCTATTATTTGAATTATCAAAAAATAAACCAACATCACCGTCACCAATTTTTATACGCCCTGCCCTAGTTCCAATACTTCCCACCACGGTGGTGTCTTTTTCAAACTGAATAATATCGCCATCATCAGTTAGTCTTCTAGCTGTAACTGGAAAGTTACCATCTCTAGTAAAAGATGAATAACCTATAGAGCCTCTAAACTCTATTCCTGCAGTACTTCCTACAGCAGTTTTTCCAACCAAAACATTACGAGAACTATCTATCCTAGCAGCCTCAGTAGGTGCATCATTGTCACTACCGTCATTGGTCTTAAAGATTAAGTCACCCTTCTGATCATCAGATGTGCCATCATGTGACGCTTGAATTTGAGCAAGAGTAGAAATCTCGCCACCGCTTTGTTCACCTTTAAAAGTAACAATAGACTCACGACCACCTTCAATATCTTCGTGAGTACGGTTGTGTAGTACTCTATCGGCTAAATCTCTAGCTCTACTCATAATTTAATCCTTACTCTGGTGCGCTATCTTCTAAATGTTTAGCGTAAGCTGCCTTGACTGCATCAGTGTGTACCTGTGCAGAAATTGCTTGCACGTCTGCGCTTTCATTTGCCAAGGCATCTGCACTTATATCTGGTGCTACGACATGACGATGAAATGAACGGCTTATCTCTGTGCCGTCACGCTTAATAATGGTAGCTGTTCGCACTTGTATGTGCTTGAACTCACCAACTATCTCGATTTTGTCTTGTACTGTTTCTTCTGTTAATGCCATTGTTTATCTCCTTTATGGCTGTGGACTGACTACCCAGTTTCCGACTGGGGTGTTATGCTGTTTGATAGGACATTGATAAATACATATCAAAAGAAGTATCTACGCCTTCTCGTACCCAAGTATTATTATCTCTAGTAGAATATAGTCTAACATCACTTGGATTAACCATGTAAGCAGTAGTTTGTACTATGCTACTCGAAAAAGCAAAATTATTTAACATTACTTCGCCAACTGCATTTCTACTACTCTCTTGAGTAAAAGGAAAACCACCAAAAGACATACCTCCACTACCAGTAAAACCAGTAATGCCTAAATAAACATTAACTGTAACATTATTTCCAATTTTTGTATAAGTTCCAGTTTGAACGCCATAAGATGTTGTACCTCCACCTGTAGCATACATAGTTGGAGTAAAAGTTCCCTCTTCGTAATCGTCTAAATAATTAGCCGCAACAGTGCCGCCAAGGTATACACCGCCAGAGAGGTATAGGTCTTTAAATCTTGCTGCACTAGAACCTAAATCAATTCCATCATCTCTTTCAGCAGTGGTAGTAGTATCAAAAGGCTTTACAGCATCAGCACCAGTTACATCAAAAAGCAAACCAGTCGCTTGGTCACCTATATATAAATCGCCACTTAAAATCCCAATAGTCCCCTTCGTAGCGCCGTCTTTTTGAAAAGTAGCTACTGTACCATCTGAGGTAAGACGATTAAAAGTTGCTGTTGCTCCAGCTTTTGTAAATCTAGCATTCCCATCGTTTCGAAGTTCAATACCAGCAGTTGCTCCAGCATCAGCAGCACTTTTACCAACAATAAAATGTCTATCACTGTCTATCCTAGCAGCCTCAGTAGGACTTGTGCCATCACTACCATCGTTAGTGCGAAAGATTAAATCACCCTTCTCATCATCCGATGTACCATCGTGACTTGCCTCGATCTCAGCCAGTGTGCTAATCTCACCACCAGATTGCTCACCTTGGAATATAAGAGTGCTTTCTCTGCCACCGTCAGTATCCTCATGGGTATTGTTTTTGAGACTTAAGGTAGCTGTTGTATCACCAGACACTGATACACTAGCTGTTGTTGTGCTGGTTACAGAAGCACTATCTGTAAATGTAGGCGTAGTCAGATTTTGATTAACTAAATTAAACTCATTGAATGTTTCAAATCTAACAATGTCATCTGCAGCAGCACCGCTTGTTAGAACTACGTCACTGCCATTTGTAGCTGTGTAGTCTACTCCACCACCTTCAAGTAAGACACCGTTGAGTGTAACCTTTATGCGAGTACCATCTGTGTACCCTAGTGTGTTAAAGGTAGTCTGACCAGCAGTTGCAGTAAAAGATTGGTCTTCTCTTACACTCTGAGGTACAGGTACATTACCTACGTATCCAGCCATTATTCTGCCTCCAGTGCGTCTAATCTAGCTTTGATAGCCGTGTTCTCTGTTTCAAGAGCATCTACTTTTGCTGACAATTCCTGAACTGCTTTAACCAAAGGCATAACAAACATTTCATAAGACACGCCTTGCTGACTTCCTTGATTTTCAGGAGTAACGTGCCAACCGTTAAAGCCAGTTATGTTATGAGTATCCATTGCTGCTTTAACTTCTTGAGCAATAAAGCCATACATTTTTTCACTATACGATGCTTCTGTAACATCAGCCTTGTAGCTTGCAAATTCTTCTGGATGTTCAGAGGGTGGTTTCCATTTGTAAGTAACAGTCCTTAAATCATTAATAAAATCTAAACCGCAATCAGTATTTGTTTCGATGTCTTTTTTGATACGCTCATCTGAAGTTCTTGTCCAAGAGGCATTTGAAGTGTATTGATTATAAATCCTACCGTCAACGGTATGACCCATAGTAATGTAACCACCGCCAACGCTATTCATTACCGTACCGATAGCAATTTGCTTAGTATCACTTGATGTATTTGTTACACAGTCATAACCAATAAAAATATTTTGATTTCCAGTGGTTAAACCATTTCCAGCAGATGCGCCAATACAAGTGTTATAATAACCTGTTGATATGTCATCTCCTGCGCCATATCCAACACCAACATTGTAATAGTTGTTAGAAGTGCTTCCTGAGGCTTCTTGAACTTTTAAAGCAGTAGCTCCAACAGCCACAGAACGACTACCATTTATATCAGCACTTAATGCTTGTACTCCTACCGCAACATTTCCATTGCCTACAGTTAAAGCATCTAATGCTTCACCGCCTATAGCAACATTTTCCGTGCCTGTGGTAATTTCTTTTCCTGCATGAAATCCAACTGCCGTATTTTGATTGTCATTTGATGAGGTAAAGTTTTGATTAGCTAATGCTTCATAACCAACAGCTACGGCTCGATTTCCTTGTGTATCTAAGCTTAATGCTTTGTAACCCAAAGCTGTATTGTACTCTCCAGAAGTTATTGCATCACCACTAAGACTACCAACTACAGTGTTTTGATCTCCCGATGTAATTGATGCACCTGCATTATACCCAAGAGCCACGTTGTTTGAACCGTCTACAAGGTCAGTGCCTGACAGACTACCAAGTAAAGTGTTAACTGTACCTGATGTAATTGATGAACCTGATGCATGACCAACAGCTACATTATGTGTATCACCACCATTAGATGTGTTTTGTTGACCTAATGCAGAAACACCTATTGCTACATTTTTATCACCTGCAGTTATAGCATCTAAAGCTGCTGCACCTATAGCTACATTATTGTTTCCTGTAGTATTTGATTTTAGAGCATTCCAACCAAATGCAGTATTTGAACTTGCTGTTGTATTAGCTGCTAAAGCTTCTGTTCCCACTGCTGTATTATTATCAGCAGTAGTTTGTGCAGCTAGGGCATCTTTACCAACAGCTACATTTTCATTACCACCAGATTGAATAGCTCCAAGTGCTCCTGATCCAATTCTTACGTTATCTGTTCCTGCTGTATCTGTGCGAATATCTGAACCAGTTGCAAAAATTGCATCTCCATTAGAATCTATTCTCACTCGTTCAGTTGGACTAGCACCATCAGAACCATCATTAGTCTTAAATATCAGATCGCCTTTTTCATCGTCTGATGTACCGTCATGGCTAGCTCGTATTTCAGCTAATGTACTTTCTTCACCCCCAGACTGTTCGCCTTTGAAAGTGATAGTACTTTCACGCCCACCATCTGTGTCCTCTTGCGTTGTATTTTTAAGAGTAAGATCTGGTGATGTATCAGTGCTGCTTATATCACCTTTTATATCAGCAGCATTAGCAGTGACCGTACCAACCTTTGCACCAATGTATCCACCCATTAGGTAATCTCCATGTAATTCATAGTGACTGAAAGCTTATCTGCTACGCTACAATCTACTTTTAGAATATCTCCAACATTCATAATAATCTTACCGTCTAAAACTGCAAGAGTACTACCTGCAGGTATTGCTACATCTTTGATAACATGAGCAGTAGTGTTCTGCGTTTGTGACGTTTGTGTTGTTGTACTTTCTATAGTTACACTTGCTGTAACCTGAGCAGTGTGTACGTTAGCTAGTGTTAGTCCTAGCAGAACTACAGTACTACCTGTCTGTACTGTGTATATAGTTTCTGGCGTTCCAGCAGTGGCTGGAGCGACATCCCTTGTAACTAATTTGAATGTATTTGGCATATTTTTCTCCTAGCCACCTAAGGCAATGGCTAGCGCAGTCGCCTCGTCTACCGTTGCCTTTGCTGATATTGTTGAAAGATTGTTTACTACTGTGTTAATATTTGTAATTGTTGTTGAGTCTGCTACTGTTGCTATATCATTAGTTTGAGTAGCAATGGTGTTACCCATACCATTACCATGTGTTGTACAGTAATATCTAGCTGGCATAGTGCCAGTAGAAGGTACAGCTAAGACTACGTTAGCACCAGCACTACCTGCTGTACCATTTGTTGTAACTCCTGTTGTAAAAGCACTACCACCAGAATCTTTAAACGCTAGGGGGTGTCCTGATACTGATGAATCGCTGACATCAAAGGTGTAAGTAAAGCCTTTGACAAGAGTTATAGCTGGTGCTGTTACACCATTAAATGCAAACTTATTACCACCATCGTTTACTACAGTTACTGTTATATTTTCTACTGCTGTAAACATAGCATTTAAAGAGTTTAGAGTAGATGCGTTTTGAGCTACAGTCTGTATATTGTTTGTAGGGGTAATTTGACCAGCTACTGTAGTTATATTAGCATCTGCTGCAGCTACTGTATTGATGTTAGTTTGTTCTGTTGTAGTTGGCCCTACAGCTTGCCAAGCAGAGCCATTGTAGACTCTCATGTTATTGTCTGACGTATTAAAGTACAAAGCACCTGTAGCTAGAGCATCACCATCGTTATCTGTTGATGGGTTGCTGCTCTTTGCACCTAAGAACCTGTCATCAAATGTGTCATATGTTGATGCTGCAGAAGTAGCTGATGATGCTGATGCTGTCGCACTATTTGCTGATGCTGTAGCACTTGTAGCCGATGATGTAGCTGAAGTAGCCGAAGATGATGCTGACGTTGCACTAGCTGTAGCTGAGTTACTTGCGTTGGTAGCTGCAGTGTTTGCAGTATTCATATAACCTTGTGTAAGGGCTACAATGTCCTGACCACTAGTATTTTTTAATGCTCCAACATTGTTTAAATCATTACCGTTAAGGTCTAAGTCTGCTGACATAGTGTTTGGACTACTACCATCTCTCGATATAGTATTATCAAACCCTTCCTTCAAAGCTGTAATGTTAGCATTTAAAGCTGTTATAGAAGCGTGTCCTGTTGTAATAGAAGTTGTTGTAGGTCTTTTAGCCATAGCTTAGTTTACCTTTAATCCTAATCGTTGTGCATCATTTTCTAATAATGACAATGCTTGTTTATTTTCTTCTTCTTGTTCTTTAGCTTGTAACTTCTTCTTAGCTTGTGAAGCTGTATCACTATCTAACCAACCTTTATCCAATAGAAGTTTAGCTGCAGAGAACGAGCTTCTTCCATTACTCTTCATCTCTTCAGCTATAGCTTGAATCGCTTGTGATTTAATTTTGACAACCACTTCGCTACGCCAGTGATTGACAAGGGGTTTTATTTGTGGAGCTTCGGATATACCTTTCCACACGTTCCAAGAACCAAAAACCGCCTGAGCAAATTCATACTCAGTCGGGTCATGTGGAACCATTTTTACAAATAACTGTTGTAAGGACACGTAAAGTTTATCTTTGACTGTTATGTCATGTTCTTTTGTTGTGAAGATAACGTCAGTGGTGTCATAGTATGACAACTCATAGAATAAACTTTTTGTTCTACACTTGCCATTTGGACCTTTTAGTTGGCTCATTGTGAATAATGGCATATAGTATAAATCCTTTTTGCATACAACTGATTCGAATCTTAACATGATTCGTTTTGCTTGTCAAGTAGTTTTTTTATTATTTTTTACATTTTATGGTTGACAGATGTTTAAAACTTTGGTATAATAAATTATGCCTTGGGGCGGCTATAGTATGTATTATATATAATTATTAATAATAATCTGTCAATAGTATACCCTAAGGACACTTTTGTTTTTTTCTTTTGGCTCACTCAGGTACATACTGGGTGGGCCTATTTTTTTGCCTTAGTGAAATTTTAGTGAGATAATTTTTTGTCACATTGTACATATAGCGGCTACCCCCAAACCCCCTGCCCGACCCTTTGTGATCACAAAAGTTTTACCCCACGCCATGCAATGTGATCACAAAAGCAGAACTTTAGTGAACTTTAGTGATATTGTTGCGGAAATGTGATCACAAAGCCCTCACCAAAGCTAAACCACTGATTTTACTGACAATGTTATGTTATAACACTTGAGTTTTACTTAGGTCAATAATACTGACGTTTTCCCACAGGAAGGTAAGTACTATTGACCTATTTGTTTTGTATATATACTGTGTCATAGCTTTAGTGAGAACGAATCATGAACGAATCACTAACCTAGAACAAACGTGAACAAATGTAGAAACTGGTGTAAATCACTAATTTTTGTAATTGCTCAAGGTAGCTGTAAACTGTTGTTTTTGAACGAAAATAAAAAGTGTTTGACATATTTTATTCTTTCATGCTTAATAATTGCAGAAACAAGAAAAGGAAAAACGAAATGTTAT
>VTLG01014123.1_pt1 | contig 20126 bp, 40 predicted proteins | sample 4694571 | NCBI WGS metagenome assembly VTLG01 (sample SAMN12604809, study PRJNA352737) | marine metagenome | biome: ENVO:00000447; feature: ENVO:00000209|ENVO:00000569|ENVO:01000036; material: ENVO:00002151; isolation source: viral sequences binned using virsorter ... | reverse complement strand
GTAGCACCTTTGTATATTAAAAATTCAGGCTCAACTACAGACAATCTTAATCCTCATATTTTATTCCAAGATGATAGTGGCAATAGAGCTTTAATGGGAATTGATTATAGTCAAACTCATTTATTTATGAATGGGCATAGTGGTATAGATTTCTATACAAATATGAGTACCCCAGCAAAAAGACTTTCCATTAACAGCAGTGGGGTTATAGGTATGGGCGATACTGGAATTTATGCAGGAACAAATGCAAGATTAAATTTAGATGGAAAAGGTATTGCTCTTAAAAATGACAAAGACGGTAGCAATAATAATTGGACTTATTTACAAAATACAGGAACTTCAAGTAACTCGAATTTATTTATAATGACTGCATCTGCAAGTTATAATTTTGGAGGCACAGGTACTTTAGAATTAAATTCAAGAAATACAGGAACAGGAACTGAAGATTTAAATGCTTTAACCTTTAAAAAATCTCATCCTACGGTAGCTGACACATATTATACTTTAGGAGAAATAAAAGGATACACAAATGGTGGTTACGCAGGGGGTTTATCTTTCTATTATGGTAAACATACAGGGGGCGGAAGTTATGCAAGTACCTTTGGGGCAAGGCTTGATGATAATGGTATTTTTTCCGTTGATACTAATTATATAAAATGTAACAATGTTAGTGGCGATAAAAAATTACAATTTAATAGGACAGGCGGTAAAACTATTTCATTAGAACACGATACAGGTAAAATTTATTATTATAATGAAACAGATGCCTCAGTTATGATGACTATTGATAATAATGGTAAAGTAACTACTGGAGGTACTTACGATTCTAACTACGCTTTATATGTAATAGATGCTAATAACAGAACACAAGCGACATCTCAATTCCATATTAACGGGAGTGGTTATAGTGCTTTTCATTGGTTAGATGCAACAGCTTATTATATAAATCAAAATTCTACTATAAGGACTTTGAGAATGTACTCTGGAACAACTGGTGGCGTAGAATTAGCTTCTGGAGGAACTTCGTGGGGTACTTTTTCAGACGAAACAGAAAAAGAAAATATAAAACCTCTTGACAATGTTTTAGATAAAATTAAAGATTATAGATGCGTTAAATTTAATTTTAAAGAGGATGAATCAAAAGAAACAAAAATTGGATTTATAGCACAGGATTGGGAAAAGGATTTTGCTGAAACAGTTTATAAAAGTAAAAACAAAAAAGAAGAAGAAAAATTAGCTATGAAATATACTGAAACAATACCAGTATTATTAAAAGCTATACAAGAACTTAAAGCAGAGGTAGATGAACTAAAAAAGAATTGTAATTGCAAATAATATATTATATTTGGATATTATTAATTAAAATTTTAAAAAATGAGTAAAATAAGTAAAGAAGAATTAAAAGAGTTGCAGGAACAGGAGCAAAAGAAAAATGCTATTAAGCACGATATTGGAGTTTTAGAAACACAAAAACATAGTTTATTGCACGTTTGGGCGGAAATAGTAAGTCAGCAAGAGGGTGCTAAAAAAGAGTTAGAAGAAAAATATGGTAAAATAAATATTGATCTTAAAGATGGCTCTTACGAAAAAATTGAAGAACAAAAAGATGAATCTAAAAAGTAATATATCGCCAATGAGTGTAACTGATTTAAAAATTTATTGTCTTAATCTGACAACTTTGGGAATTAGTTTTACTCAAATAGATATATTATTAAAAGTAATTTTAGTTTCAATTTCAATAGGGTATACTTTACATAAATGGGTTTTAATGTATGAAAAAAACAAAAACAAAAGTAAATAAAAATATAAGCGAAAATATTTCTTTTAAAGAAGCGACATTTTCCAACACAGCAAAAAGGTTAAAAATTAAAAATGAGCCTTCAGAAATTCATATAAAAAATATGAAATTGTTGGCGGAAAAAGTGTTTCAACCTTTAAGAGAGTGGGCTGATCATCCTATTAGAATAAATTCAATGTATAGATGCTCAGAACTATGTTATGCAATAGGGAGCAATGGAAAAACCTCACAACATACCAAAGGACAAGCTATGGACATTTGTACTTTAGGAGAAAAAACAAATGGAGAATTATTTGAATGGATAAAAGAAAACCTTGACTTTGATCAAATGATCTGGGAATTTGGAAATGATAAAAGTCCAAAATGGATTCACGTTTCATATGTCAATAAAAAAAATAATAGAAATAGAACATTAAGGGCAAAAAAAAGAGGTAGTCAAACCACTTATTTTGTTATTTAATGAATTTAAAAAGATATGAAATATCTATAATTGACAGATCAATAAGTGGATTTTGTTTTTTATTTGGATTTTCTATTCATCCAAAAGATACTGAAAATGATTTTTTAGAAATAAATTTTTATTTTCTTTTTTTAGTGTTACATATAAAATTATATTATTAAATGCCTATACCAAAACCAAAAGCAGGAGAAAAGCAGGTAGATTTTATGCCACGGTGCATAGAAAAATTAATGAATTATCACGATAGAGAAGAAGCTATGGCAATTTGTTATGATACTTATAGAAAAAACAATTATAGATCTATAAATGGTTGGGCTTATAAAAATAAAAAATAATGGCAGAATCGTTATTAATGATAATTTGTGGCGCTTGTATTTTAGTGGCGCTTCATTATTATATGAAAGATGAGTAATATATTAGCAAAAATATTTGGAAATACTGGTGCAGGGATAGCAGATAAATTATCTGGTATCGTAGATAAATTTGTCCATACCAAAGAGGAAAAAGCACAATTTAAAAAAGAGATGGACCAAATATGGATAAATGCCGAAGCTGATATGCAAAAAAATGTCACTGAAAGATGGGGGATGGATTCTCAAATACATTCAAGTTGGTTGGCAAAAAATGTAAGGCCACTAACTTTATTAATTACCATTTGTTTAACTTTGCTAATGATATTTATAGATAGTGGTTCAATAAAATTTAATGTAGATGACGAATGGAAATCTTTATTGCAATTAGTTTTAATTACAATAATTGGCGCTTATTTTGGTGGAAGGAGTTTTGAAAAAGTAAAAAACAATGGCTCGTAGATTTTTTCCAAAAGAATATAAATATAAACCAAAAAAAAAGAGACCTGGAATCCATTCAAAAAATAGAAACACCAACCAAAAGAGTGGAAAATATTATACAGGGACTAAATATAGAGGACAGGGAAGATAATTATGGAAACATTGAAACATTTTTTAGGATTGTGTGGAGAAACTCATCCTAATATTTTTCTTTTTTTATTAGTCTTTATACTATTAAAAAGAATTTTTATATTTTTGAGAAACAGTCGCAAATCTGCAAGTTGCTAAACTTCGAGTAATCACTCTCGTTGGATCGGGTAAATTGATTTGTTTGTTTTTTTAGGGGGGGATTTTTTCTTTCTTTTTCTTTGCCTACTTTCTTTTTCTTTCTTTTTTAATTAGATAAAAATAAATTATTAAATTTATATTATGAATAAATATTCTAATGATTTAGTAGATAAAATATTAAATTATAAATCTATATCTAACAAAGATAAAATAAATAGGTTATTATCTTTAGATGCTAACCAATATTGTAATTTAGGAATAGATTCTACAAAAGGCGAAAAAGAAGAAGTTAAAAAAAATAGTCGCTATATTTACAGGGCAATCCAAAAGATTGATCAAGAAATGGGCAGTAAATTTTTACATAGTCAAGACAAATAAATGCCTAAAAAAATCCAAAGGGGTCAAGTTGTTAAAAAGCTTGACACCATTTTTAGTCAATACATAAGAAGAAGATTTGCAAATAATGAGATTGCAGAATGTTTTACTTGTGGAAAAAGAGATAATTGGAAAAACCTTCAATGTGGGCATTTTCAAAGTCGGAAACATTATTCAACAAGATGGGATTCTACCAATTGCCAAGTTCAATGTGCAGGGTGTAATATATTTAAAAATGGTGAGCAATTTATTTTTGGTAAACGTTTAGATGCCAAATATGGAGATGGAACGGCTGATCAATTACACATTAAAGCAAAAAAAATGGTAAAGTTATCTACAAATGATCTAATTATGTTAATAAATAAGTATAAGGACTTGACTAATAGTCTAAAATAATTTTATATTTGTGTTAGTTCTGTTCATTTTGTCTTTGGGAAAAAGGGGGTAAAAGTAATTTTATCTCTTTTTTTTGTCTAAAAGTTGCCACTTATAAAATTTTTTGTTAATTTTATCCTTATTAAAACTATAACAAAATGGAAAACAAAATGAAAACAGATTTAGAATTAAAAATAGATGAAACAAGGTGGGATATTAAATATTACACTGATCAACGTGACAAGGCGCAAAGGACTTTGGAATTGCGTAAATTAGCATTAAAACAATTATTAAAAAAACAGGAACAAAATGTAGTTCCTGATTATGCAAAACCGCAATTATGAAAAACAATTATAGCAATTTGTCTATTCCTTATTATGTGGCAAGGATAGAAGCTATGTCAAATCACATAAAAAAATTAGAGAATGATATAGAATATCTTGAAATTCACCATATAAAACATTTAAAAGATAAAATTGAATTTCTTGAAGCAGAACTTGAAATAAAAGAACAACAATTAAAAGATAATTTATAAATTTAAAACAAAAACAATGGGACAAAAATTAACATTAAGCGAAAAATTAGCAAAAATTCAAACAGAGTTGAAAACAAAAAAAACAAGATTTAACTCTTTTGGTAAATATTATTATAGGAGCGCCGAAGATATTTTAGAGGCGATCAAACCATATCTTACAAAATATAAAGTAAGTGTTAGGGTAAATGAAAGATATTTGCAAGACGGATATGATTCTTTTCCAATTATACAATCAACAGCAATAATAGAAAGTGATGGTCTAAGTATAAGCGCTTCCGCAATTGTTGGTATAGATTTAGAACAGAAAGGGATGCAAATGCCACAAAAATTTGGAACAGCATCAAGTTATGGAAAAAAATATGCATTGGGAAATTTATTTTTAATAGATGATACTCAAGACGCAGATGCAATTAATACCCATAATAAAAAACCAAAATTATTAGCAAATACACCACAATTTAAAAATGCTCAAAAAGCATTAAATGATGGTAAAAGTATTGATCAAATTAAAAAACATTATATATTGACAGAAGAAACAGAAAAACAATTATTAAATTAAATTAAATATTATGAGTGTATTAATGAACGCAAGTATTAGGGTTGATAAACTTCCTAAGGAAAAATTTATCAAAGGTAAAGATGGCGCTGTTTACTATAATTTGACTATATCTATACAAGATGAGACAAGATTTGGTAATAATGTCGCAATAACTGATTCACAAACAAGGGAAGAAAGAGAAGCAAAAAAACCTAAAAATTATTTAGGAAATGGTAGAGTTGTTTGGACAGATGGAAATGTTTTATTGGCTGAACGAGAAGAAGAAGCCGAGGCGGTGGTTGTTGAAGGAGAAAATGACAAAGATTTGCCATTTTAAAAAATTATCCATATAATTGTGCATAGCTTAAAAACTATGAGTACATAGCTAAGGGGGTAATTTAATTTTTACCCTCTTTTTTTTTATATTTAAGAATGACCGAACAAAACACAGAACACAGACAATTAATGCAATTGTTAGAGGAAGAATGTTTAATAGAAGCATCCGTTTCCTTAGATTATCCACCAGTAGCATTATCATTAGGAGAAAAATTATTAAAATCAAAAAAAGGTGATCAGCTTGTTCCTATCCCAATAGGTACATATGGAAATTTCTCATTTATTCAAGCACCGCCAAAGACAAAGAAAACTTTTTTTATATCTTTGTTAGCGAGTGTTTATTTAAGTGACAAAAATAATCACGCAGGAAACATTAAAGGACACAGGGACGGAAGGTGTTTAATTCATTTTGATACAGAGCAGGGAAAGTGGCACGCACAAAGGGTTTTCCAAAGAGCAATTGATATGGCGGATATGAATGGTAGCGAAAATGTTTGTTACTATACTTATGGTTTAAGAACATTAAGTTTTAAAATGAGAATAGATTTCATTGAACATTGTATAGAAAAAACCAAAAATACTGGTTTGGTGATCATAGATGGAATTGCTGACCTTGTTGCTGATGTAAATAATTTGGAGCAATCTAATTTGTGTGTACAAAAATTAATGGAATGGAGTGCCAAATATAATTGCCATATTGTTTGTGTGATTCATTCAAATTGGAACACAGACAAACCAACAGGACATTTAGGAAGTTTCCTTGAAAAAAAGACGGAAACTCAAATACAACTTGAACAAAACACAGTAAACAAGGAATGGATAACTGTTAAATGCAAACGCAGTAGAGGTTATTCCTTTGAGACTTTCAGTTTTGAAGTAAATGAATTAGGACTACCTTGTGTAGTTGGGGACTTATATGACCCCTTAACCTAATGAAAAATGGTAAAAAAACAAATGCAATTACTATTCGCAAAGCATAGTGATTGGTTAGATATAGTGCAATCATTTGGATTGGAAAAAACCTTGTCAGAGGATTTAGTCCAAGAAATGTATATAAAAATCCAACTTAAATTGGAAAAAGGATTGGATATAAGATATAAAGATGATATAAATTATTATTATGTATTTAAAACTTTAAGAACAATGTTTTTAGATTTAGTTAGGAAAACAAAAGGAATTCGTGTTATAGGACTTGATCAATTAGCAGATAATATTATGGCAAATAAACCATCGTTAAACACCTACCAAAACGAAATTAATTATATTGAAAAATATAATATTATAAAAAATGAATTAAAAAAATTGTATTGGTATGATAGAAAAATTTTTGAAATTATAAATGGAGGGGAATCAATTGCTGAATTATCACGAAAAACAAATATTCCATATTATTCATTATATAATACTTATAAAAAAGTTAAAACAAGATTAAAATCTCTATTATGAATAAAAACGTAGCCAAAGAATTAAAAATATATGCAGAACAAATTGCAAAAAGATTTTCAATGCCAAACAGGGAAGGAAATTATAACAAAGAAACATTTGAGGTGCACGAAGTTATACCAATGTCCGATCACACAGCAATAATCCATTTTAAAAAAAACACAGGAAAGATAGGAACGGCTTTTTGTTATTACATAAACAAAGGATTTTCTAAAGGATGGAAATATTTTTTTCCAACTGATTCTCACATTATAGGTTTTCAATCATTTATTTTTTATAAATTAGAGGCGGAAAGAAAAAATTATGACAAAAATTTTTAAACCAAAAAAGGTAAATAAAGATTGGGGGTATGAGTTGTGGATTCATAATGATCACGAATATTGTGGTAAATTATTAGTTTTTCCTAAAAAATCGGCAAGGTTTTCCTTACATTATCATTTAAAAAAAAAAGAAAGCTGGTATATCCAACAAGGCAAATTTTTGTTTAATTGGATAGATACCGAAAATACTAAAAATTATAGTAATAAATTATCAATAGGAGATTCTGTTACTATAGAAAGAGGACAACCTCATCAATTAATATCTTTGGAAGATAATTCAATTGTTTTTGAGGTTAGCACGCAACATTTTAACAACGATTCTAAACGCATTTTATTATGACAGAAAAAGAGTTTGACAAATTACGAATACAATTAAATGAGTATTCTTTTGAAATAATGAGAAAAAAAAGACCAGAATATACCAACAAAAATAAAGACGTATTGCATAATTTTAAAAACACAGCAAAAAAATTAAATATATCCCCCTTAAAAGTGTGGGCGATTTTTTTTGACAAACAACTGCAATCTATTTTTACCCACGTTGATAATGAAAATTTAGAAAAAAGTGAGCCAATTAAATCACGATTTGCCGACGTAATAAATTATTGCTATTTAGGATATGCTTTATTTGAAGAAAGGAAGAAAAAATGAAATTAGGAAATTTAGTAGAAATTATAACCACTTATACTGGCATAAAATGGTTGGTAAAAAAAATATGGGGGGAAGATTGTGGCTGTGATGAAAGAAAAAAATCATTAAATAAAATTAAAATTAAAAGATGGTAACATTTAATCAAGAAGATAATGATAAATGGAGAAAATTTAGAATGGGAAAAAAATCATACCTATCAAGGTCAGAATTTGAAATGGTATGCGACCTGCACTCACGATACCATAAACATAAATATTATTTACCTTGTACCTGTAACCCAAAGACAATCAAACAATGGATAGCAGATTTGAACAAAATTTGGGAAAATGGGAATCAAAAAGATACATAAGTTTGAGAAAGCGGTAATAATGATTTTAAATATTGATGGTTGGGAACTTAAATGGGTTGGTGATCAAAATAAACCTTATGACGCTATAGGTAAAACACCAAAAGGATTTCAATGTGTTATAGAAATGAAATTTAGAGATAAATATTACGAAGAAAAATTAATTGAAAAATCCAAATACGATTCATTAATGAAATTAGGAAAAGATATTATTAAATTATATTTTGTAAATGACCCAAAAGGAAATTTTATGTTTTGGCTTGATCATATAAAAATGCCTAATTGCATTAAACTTTATTGCCCTGATACTTCATTTTGGACTTCTAAACGATTAAAAAAAGCTGTATATCTCTTGCAGGAAAACGATGCTTCTATCATAAATCTTAATAATTCTTATTAAAAAAGTTCATCTTTTATTAAATTTTTTGTTAGTTAAATAGAATCTATGTATATTTACATATATTAATTAAACAAATAAATTATGAACACAACAAAAAAAATAAATTGGGACTCTTTAGATTATGACACTTATGTTACTGACTGGAATACAGGAATGGAATATAAAGTAAAATCTATGTTTGGTGATGTTAGTTACGTGGAAAAAAATGTTTGCTTATACGATGAATACAATCACGAAAGCAGATGGGTAACTTGGAAAGATTTGGAAAACGAATTTGACTGGAAAAATAAATTTTAAACTTAAAACAAAAACAAAATGAGAATATCAGCACAAATGTTAGAAACTTACCGAAAAGCATATAATGATCAAGGTTATAGTGCTTTAAAAATCCATATGAGAGCAATTGCTTTAAAATTATATGGAACACCATTATTTAATGAATTATTTCCAAGCCAACAAAGACAAGTGGTTGGAAATTATATTTATAAAGCAACAATACTTAAAACTATATAATTATGAAAAAAGAAACTAAAACTTGTATTCTTTGCAGAAACACTTTTGATGGTTATGGACACAATCCAGAGCCTCTTGCTCCATCTTATTTTAGTTGTTGCGAATTATGTAATGACACTAAGGTAATTCCTTATAGACTTGAATTAATAAATTTATAAGCTATGTGGAAAAGATTTACTGACGAAATCAATTATGATGGAATAAATTTATACATAAAATATTCCTTTAAAGAAGGTGATGATCAAGTTGCTTACTATCCAGATGGTTCTGGGTATCCTGGTTCAGCAGACGAAATTGAAATAGACGAAATTTATGTAGGCAATACCGATATTATTGGGATTATTGAACACAATATAATAAAAGAATTAGAAGAAAAAATGTATAAAAATCACGAAGAATGAAAAAACAATTTAAAAAAATACTAAAATTTTATAACAACACCACACCAGAGGAAAAATGCCAATTATTAAATATGATGGCAAAAGATATAATGGTGCCTATAAAAAAAGAGGATGGTGTTCACTGTCTTAGTTTAGATTGCGAAGCCCCTATTTGTTTGAACGGAACATTTTTTCAAATAAACACAGAGGAATTATATGAAGAAGAAAGAAAAGAAATAGATTACGAAAAATTAATGGAAAAAAAATGATTATATTATTAGATGCAGACAGTCTTGTTTTTGCAAGTTGTTATAATACAGGGTCAGAAGAAATATTTTATACCGATTTAGAAGATGCCGTCAGTAAATTTGATGAGCAATTTATGGCGATCATAAATGAGATAGAAAAAAGATATGACATAAAAAAAATAATGACATTTAACGGGAGCAAAGGCAATTTTAGAAAAATATTAAATTCAGAATATAAAGCAAACCGAAAAAAACAGGATTTACCACCTTTACTACACGATATGCACGAATACGTTAAAAAAAATTACAGCAGTATTTATGGTTATGGTGTTGAAACAGACGATTTGGTTGCAAGGTATTGGAAAAATTTGTCAGATGAAATAGGCAAAGAAAATGTAATGATAGTATCCATAGATAAGGATTATAAGCAATTGCCTTGTTTGTATTATAATTATCATTATAAATGGAAAGAGTTTTATAATATAACGAATGATCAAGCGCTATATAATTTTTATGAGCAAATGATCACTGGTGATTCCGCAGATAATGTCAATTTTTTTAAAGGAAAAGGAAAGGTTTTCGCAAAAACATATTTAAATGGTTGCAAATCAAAATTTTCTTATACGAAAAAATTGTTTAAATTGTTTACCGAATTATATAAAGGCAAGGCAAGGGAAAAATATATTGAATGTTATAACTTACTAAAATTAAGAACAATATGAAACCACTTGAAATAAGTAATAAATTAAATGAATTAGCAGGAGTAAATGTTTTTGAAAACACAAGACAAAGAGATGTGGTTGGAATTAGAACCTTATTGTGTTATTTATTAAGGAACAAATTAAAAATGCGTTGGACAAATATTGCTTTATTTTTTAATAATCACGGAAAAGAAATGACACACGCAACAGCAATCCATTCTTGCAATATTTATCCATTATATAGAAAACATAATAAAAAATTGGCTGAATATGAAAAATCTTTTAATTGGAAAAGTGATTTCACTCACGATGAAATAGATAAAATTCATTATTTAGAAAATAAAGTAAAAAATTTAGAAGAAAAATTAAAAAATTGTAAATGATACAAAAAATATCGCAACTTATACCAAACCCAGATAATCCACGATTTATAAAGGACGATAAATTCAAAAAATTGGTGCAAAGCATTAAGGATTTTCCAGAAATGTTAAAATTAAGACCTATTGTTATAAATTTGGATAAAATGGTGTTAGGAGGTAATATGAGATTAAAGGCGGCAATTGATGCAGGGTTAAAAGAAGTACCAGTGGTTATAGCTGATTTAAGCAAGGAACAGGAAAAAGAATTTATAATAAAAGATAATTTAGGATTTGGTCAATGGGATTGGGACATAATTGCAAATGAGTGGGACACGGACAAATTAAGTGAGTGGGGGTTAGATGTTATTAATATGGAGGAATTTTATGGAGAGGAAACCTTTGACGAAAATAAAGACACAACTGAAGATGATAATGTTTTGATCAATTTAACTATGCCTTATGATCAATACGAATTAATGCAGGACGATTTTCAAAAATTTATTAAGAAATATCCTAAAATTGTATGCAAAGTCCAAAATTAAATGTTTTAATTTACCCAATGTTTTCGGTTGATGTTTTAAATGCCGATAGCAATTATATTATTATTAAGCAACTTTGTAATGAATTAGTAAAAACAAAAAAATATAATTTTTTTTTATTAATTGATTCAAACAGAAAATATATTAAAGATGATTTAAATTCTTTGGTAAAAATTATAAAAATTCCATTACCAAGATCAAAAAAACACCAAGTAATCCATTTTAATTCAAATATATTTAGAGAATTATATAAAAAATACGCCTTTGATTTGGTTTGGAATAATGTTGTTGAACAGGGACACCATTTTAGATATTTTCAAGATACAATTGTAAGTTCTTTTCGCACAAAGGTTTTTAATTATCACCATTACGTTATACACCGAAGTTTAGAAAGATTAACCAATTATTTACCTTGTATGCACATTTTATATGATCAATTGGTTGGTTCTTTAGGGGCTGATATTAACTATTTCCATAGTAAACATTGCTATAATATGTTATTAGAAGAAGCCAATGACGTATTAAATGATCAAAAAATTTCGTTAATTAAAGACAAGAGTATACTTTCTTTGGGTGGATATGTACAAGATCCTGGTTACAACCAAGATTTTAAACAGCCAACCAAATATGAAAAATTTACCTTTATTTACAATCACAGGTTGGATGGGTATAAAAATTGGAAGGATACTTTTAATTTGTTTGATGAATTATATTCTGAAGGATATGACTTTCAAGTAATATTAACCGCAGGGGATAAGGATAATATTAATGTAATGAATAAAAAACCTTATGTTTTAGTGAAATCATTTACTAAACATAATGAATATTTAAAAGAATTATCCAAATGCCATTGTAATACTTTAAATAGTATTCACGAAACATATTGCATAAGCGTAGCGGAAAGTATGGTGTATGATCAAGTGGTGGTGTTGCCTAATCGTTGTACTTTTCCAGAGTTGGTTGATAAAGGATATCCTTATATTTTTGAAACAATTGAGGAGCAAAAAAAAATATTAAAAAAATTAATATCAAAAAATATTAAAGAATATAAACACGATAAAGAAAAATTATGTTTAACTAATCACACTAAAAATATTGACAATTATTTTACTGAATTAGGTAAACCTGAAAAAACAGATATTTTTAATAACATAAAAAAACAAACAACAAAAGACAAAATAAAAATTTTATTGTCAAAAAAAGAAAATATAAGTTTAACCGATTTTAGAAGATTTGTATATAGTTTAGGATATGCTTCACAAAGTTTTCCTAATTTAAAGTTAAAACAGCTATTAAATGAATTAGATTACGATTACAATATAAATTTGGATAAATTTCAAAAAATTTACAATGAATAAAAGCAACAAAATACAACACACTAAAAAAGCATTATTAAAAGCACTTGAACAAAGTTTAGGGGTAGTAACTACGGCTTGTAAAAATGTAGGTATTGATCGGACAACCTTTTATAGATATTATAATGAAGATGAGGAGTTTAAGGTGCAGGTTGATGACTTAGTAAATGTTGCAATTGATTTTGCCGAAAGTCAATTGTTCAAACAGATACAGGGTGGTAATCCATCGTCCACTATATTTTATCTTAAAACCAAAGGAAAGAAAAGAGGATATATTGAAAGACAGGAAATAACAGGAGCAGATGGTATGCCTAATAACTTTCAAATTGAAATCATTGACAAAATTGAAGATAAAGACTAATGTTGTTTACAAACATTTAGTAAATAGTAATAAAAAAATAATAGTTGAACAAGGGGGAACCAGATCAGGAAAAACCTATAATATATTATTATGGATAATTTTTGAATATTGCACACACAATACCAAAAAAATAATTACCATATGCCGTAAATCTTTTCCAAGTTTAAGGGCAACCGTTTTAAGAGATTTTTTAGAGATCACCAAATCAAATCAAATTTATAGTGAATTATATCATAATAAAACAAATTCAGAATACCATATGTTTGGTAATTTAATTGAGTTTGTAGCATTAGATCAATCACAAAAAATTAGAGGAAGAAAAAGAGATTTATTATTTATCAACGAAGCAAATGAGTTATATTTTGAAGATTGGCAACAACTAATTTTCCGTACACAAGAAAAAATTATAATTGACTTTAATCCGTCAGATGAATATCATTGGATATATGACAAGGTAATTCCAAGATCAGATTGTGAATTTCACAAAACAACTTATTTAGATAACCCATTTGTAGAGGATGCAATTAAACAGGAAATAGAAAGGTTAAAAGATACAGATGAACAATATTGGCAAATATATGGTTTAGGTGAAAGGGCAGCAAGTCGCAGCACAATATTCAGATACGTTGAAATAAAACAAATACCAGAGGAGGCAAATTTAATATCATACGGAATGGATTTTGGTTATACAAATGACCCAACAACTTTAGTATCACTTTATACCCTTGATCATAATTTATATATAAAGGAGCATTTATATAGGTCAAAAATGACGACAAACGATATTAATAAATTTTTAAAATCAGAACAATTACAAAAAAATCCTATTTATGCCGATAGTTCAGAACCAAGATTGATCAATGAGTTAAGGTTAATGGGACATAATATTTTTCCAAGTATAAAAGGAAAGGATTCAATAAATGCAGGGATTGACCTTTTAAAAAGATATAAAATACACATATTATCTGATTCTACAAATGCCATACAGGAGTTTCGTAATTATAAATGGGTTGAAGATAAAACAGGAAAATTAACGAATGTTCCTATAGATTTACATAATCATATTATTGACCCTTGTAGATATGCCGCTTATTCAGTATTAAGTCGCCCTAATTTTGGAAAATACACTATTCAATAGGAAAAAAAAGTTGAGATAGTTGCACTCAAAGTTGTAGGTTATTAAATTTTTTGTTAATTTTATATTATAATAATTAAAACAAACAAATTATGAAAAAAATGACAAAACAAGAATTAAATAATAAAATTGATGAATTAAATGAACTTATTGAAGATAACAAACTTGAAATGGAAACTAAACACGCTGAAATTGGCGCCCTTAGTTATGAAATAGATGAAATTTACAAAGAAAATGAAGATCTTCAAAAACAAGCTCTTAATTTGTTAATGCAAAAACACGGCACAACTTCTACGTTTTTTGAGATAAGAAATAAGATTTTAAATTAAAAACAAAACAAAATGAACACATATACTTTAGACAAATACAAACAAAACTTAAAAGTCGTTAATGACGACGTATGGAGTTATAATACAAGGGTTGCTATTATAGCAGGAACAAAATTGTTTCAATTAGGTTATTGGTCACAAACAACACAAAAACATATTAATTATGTTGCTGATCAATATGATTTAGATTTAGTTAAACCATAATTTATTAATTTTGAGTAAATTTTTTTTAAATAAGGAAATAAAAACAAAGGTTATGGATAAAATACAAAATCTTAAAGATTTAAAATATTATGCTAATATTCAATTATGTTTAGAATTAGCTTTGAAATGGAGCAAATTAAAACCAAAAAATAAAGAAATACAGGGATTAAGTAAAGCTATTATGGATATATCTTTATATGTTATTCAATTGCAAACAGATTTAAATACAAATAAAGAAGCTGTAAGTGATTATAGATATAGAAAAAATAAAGCATTGCTTGAATTAACTGACATTAAGAAAAAATATGATAATTTGATAAAATTAGAGGAAAATAATTAATTATGTAGTGTGATTAATTTGTTTGGAAGCCGTAAGGCGTAGAGGGTTTAAAGGTATACGTACTTTTGCCCTCTTTTTTTTTGTAAAAAATTATCCTATCTTCGTTATATAATTATGAAACTAAAAATGGATATACCTACTTCCTTGGCGGATATTACGTTAAGGCAGTATAAGGTTTTTTTTAAATTTCAAGAAAAAAACACAAACGTAAGATTATTACAAGCGCAAATGATTTCCATATTTTGCAATGTTCCAATAGAGGATGTTTTGCAAATGAAATATCAAGACACGCAAGAGGTGATCAAAATTTTAGATGAATTATTTATAGAAAAACCAAAATTAGTTCAGAGGTTTAAACTAAATGGAATGCAATATGGTTTCCATCCAAGTTTAGATGATTTAACTTTAGGGGAATATGTGGATTTAGATACATATGTCGGAGATTGGAACAATATTGAAAAGGCAATGAATGTACTTTATAGACCTATTGAAGCAAAATTTGGTGAATCTTATGCAGTAGGAAAATATAAGTTAGAGGATGCAGATAATATTATAGATATGCCTATGTCAGCCGTTACCAGTTCTCTTTTTTTTTTGCTGACTTTAGGGATAGACTTGTCAAAGACTATGATGAAATCTTTGGACAAGGGACAAAAGGAGGCCTTGACAGAGTATCTCAATTTGGAGCAAAGTGGGGGTGGTATCACTCAATTTATGAACTCGCTAAAGGGGATGTTACAAGAGTTGAACATATCACCGAATTAAATATCCATCAATGTTTTATGATGATGTCCTATTTAAAGGACAAAAATGATTTGGAAAACAAACAAATTAAAAACAATTTTAAATGAGTAATCAAGGTATAAGAGGTTATTATCAATTAACAAAAACAATTAAAGAACAATTGTTAAGCGATACTTATATAAAAACAGTAACAACAGGGAATTTATCCGATATTAATTTAAGAAAACAGGATATTTTTCCTTTAGCCCATATCATAGTTAATAATGTAATAATAGGAGAACAAACTTTAAGATTTAATATATCTGTACTTGCAATGGATATAGTAAATCAAGCAAAAACAGAAACAACCGACCTATTTACAGGAAATAGCAATGAGCAAGATATACTTAACACACAATTAGGGGTGATCAATAAATTAGTCCAAAATTTAGGTAGAGGAGACTTATATACAGATGGTTATCAAATTGAGGGGGAACCTAATTGCGATCCTTTTTATGACCGATTTGAAAGTGAACTTGCAGGATGGACTGTAACCTTAGATATAAATTTATACAATGACATAACAATTTGCTAAATATTAATACAAAAATGGAATTAAACGAGAACACACAAGTAAAATTAGATTTAAAAACAATAGCAATTATCGTGGCTGGAGCATTGTCAGTAGCTTCAACATATTTTACGTTGCAATCAAAAATAGAGGATTTAAATTATAAAATAGAAAATATTACAGGAGATGAGTTTGTAAAAAAAATGGAATTTCAATTAAAAGACGAACTTGTTAGAAGTACAATTATACAAATAGAAAAATCTACCGAAGGTTTAAAAGAGGATATTTTAGACAATAAGGATAGAATAAAACAAGTAGAAGATAAAGTATATAAAAGATGAGAAAATTAATTTTAATTATATTTTTATTTTTTAGCTATATGGGATATAGCCAACAAATAAGAGTAGTCCAGATCAACGCAAAATTTAATCAAAAAAACACATTATACTTAGATAATTTAAGAGGATGTCAATATGATTTTGGTTGGTTAGGACAACAAGGAGACAAATTAAAAAGTCAAATAAAATCCGTTCCAGTTATATTAATAGAAAAAGACGGAAAAATAGTTAAAACATATCAAGCAGGATTAGATTTTAAATTAGCTATTACCAAAGAAGAAATCCAAGAATATGTATATAAATTAAAAAAGGAATGAAATTAAAAGAAATTAAAAAAACATTAGAGAAATATGCCAACTATGTTATTCAACAGGCAAGAAGCAATTTAACCAAAGATGGTTCTAATGTCAATAAAAAATTATATGATTCTTTAGATAAAAATATTGATAGCAATAAAAATGCTATTGTATTAAGTTTTTTAATGGAGGATTATGGTAAATTTCAAGATCAAGGAGTAAAAGGAGCAAACCCATCTTCAGTTGTAAATGGTAGGCAAAAGGCACCAGATAGTGATTTTAGCTTTAAATCAAAGATGCCACCAATGCAACCATTAGCAAATTGGGCAAAAATAAGGAAAATAAGATTTAGAGATCCGTCTGGAAGATTTGCAGAAGGAGATTATAAAAGAATAGGTTTTTGGATACAAAAAAGAATATTTGCACAAGGAATAGAGGCAACAGCTTTTTTTTCTAAACCTTTTGAACAAGGTTTAATTAAATATCAAAATGAATTATTGGAAGCTTTTGGTAATGATATTGATATAGAATTAGGATTTAAAAAATAAATTATGGCAACTATACCATTAAGAAGTCCACGTTATGAAACATTGACAACACCGTCTGGTGCAGTAAGTGCTAAATTACAATTAACATTAGACAGCACTTTAAGATATACAATTGTAAAATCTTGCACAGCAGGAAGTGATGTTGTTTTTGAAATAGCAGAATTATGTAGAGATTATTTAAATATGGCAATTACGTTAGTACCTGCGGATTATCCCGAAACAAACCATATTGACATATCACGAGCCATAACTTTTTATGATGGTGCAAACGCAAGTGGTAGTATTGTACAATATGGGGGAGCAGATACAAACACAGTAACCCATATAGGATTAGATGGATACGGAACATATATGGATGGATTTAACCCTACAATTGGCACAAGGCAAATTTTATTTACTCCTAATTATTCAACAAGCCCAAATACCTACGAATTATTTGTTCCAGAAAACACAGCAGGAGCATTGCAATATACTGATAGTGGTGGTGATTTAAAAACACAGGATTTTGGAGCATCAGACACAAGTGACACTATAGAAACAACAACAGTTACTTTTAAAAGAATAGATTGCACAAAATATGGTGCAGGGACAAAAATTGTTTTTATTAATAAATGGGGCGCTATACAAGAATTATGGTTTTTCTTAAAATCAGTAGAAACAACAAACACTAAAAGTGAAAATTATCAGAGAAATCTTATGGATTTTTCAACAGCAGGAACTCCAACATATGACACAAAAAAGCATCCAATTACCACCTTTAATAAACAAGGTAAAAATTCTATAAGTTTAAGTTCTGGATTCTATCCCGAATATGCAAATGCTTGGTTTGAAGAATTATTATTATCTGAAAATGTATGGATGGTAAGACCTAAATATAATACACCAACATCTGATGAAATTGTTCCCGTAAATGTCAAAACAAGTTCAATGACACACAAAACGAGCTTAAATGATAAGTTAATAGAATATACTATAGAATTTGAAGAAGCATTTGACTATATTAATAATGTTAGATAAATGCAAAAATTACAATTATATATAGATATAAATCCAACAGGTACAACCACCTATGAACAAATAGATTTATTTAAAGACGAAACCGTGTCTATGACACGAACTATCCAAAATGTTAAAGATATATCTAAAATATTTACTGAATTTACAAAAACATTTACCATACCAGCTTCAAAAACAAATAATAAAATTTTTAAACATTATTATAATTTTGGAATAGGGGATAATACTGATCCTGGATTTGATGCAAGGAAAAAACGTATTGCTAAAATAGAATTAAATAGCGTTCCTTTTCAAGAGGGATATATTAAATTAGAAGGCGCTCAATTAAAAAAAAATAAACCAAATTCATATAAAATTACCTTTTTTGGTAAAACGGTTAATCTAAAAGATATATTAGGCGACGACGAATTATCCTCTTTAGACACCTTAAATGCAAATAATTTAGATTATAATTATACCAACATTGCATCCAAAATATATAATGCACCAGGAGTTTTGTGTGCTCCATTGATCACACACACAAGACAGTTATATTTTGATTCTACAACCACAGGAAATGGAAATTTATATTGGGCAGGAACACCAGGATATACCAATGATAATGGGGTATGGTGGAGTGATTTAAAATTTGCTTTAAGATTATATGATATAATCCAAGCAATACAAACAGATTATGGGATTACTTTTTCAACAGATTTTTTTGATACAGGCAACGCAGATTTTTATAATTTATATTTATGGTTACATAGAAAAAAAGGTGACGTAGAACCAGCAGGTGAAGTATCATTGCAATACCAACAAGTTTATGGATTTACGGCATATAGTACACCAAGTCCCGAAACAACCACTTTAAATGGAGCAATAATAATCTCAAGTGATTTGGTTACTTTTCCTAATTATATTACTTCAAGTTCATTATCTATTTTTGATTCATCAGGAAATACTTATAATGTAAGGGTATTTAGGAATGGTTCTTTATATTATCAAGCAGGGGGATTAACTGGAAATCAAGTTTTTAATTTTGGGTCTTTAAGCGCAGGAAATTACACGGTTTCTCTTGCATCAGCAACCTCTTATACTATATCTACAGGAGATATAAGATGGGATATAGCAGGACAAAAGGGGGAATCTGTGTCAAGTTGGTCGGATGAGTGGAGAAGTACAAGCTCTTTATCATTAAGTAGTACTTTTGAGTTTGTGATTACCGAACAAATACCTAAAATGAAAATAATAGATTTTTTAACTGGGTTATTTAAATTATTTAATTTAACTGCATATGTAAATAGTGCAGGAACAATAGTTGTTAAAACATTAGATTCTTATTATTCAAGTGCAGGAAATACTTGGGATATAGATGATTATGTAGATACAAACACAAGCACAATTGACGTAGCATTACCATTTAAAGATATAAAATTTAAATATAGGGGTACAGGGACATACCTTGCAAAACAATATAACCAACTTTTTAATTCAGATTGGGGGGCGCTTTCTTTTTCTTTGGATAATGCGA
>VTLG01007980.1_pt1 | contig 20129 bp, 27 predicted proteins | sample 4694571 | NCBI WGS metagenome assembly VTLG01 (sample SAMN12604809, study PRJNA352737) | marine metagenome | biome: ENVO:00000447; feature: ENVO:00000209|ENVO:00000569|ENVO:01000036; material: ENVO:00002151; isolation source: viral sequences binned using virsorter ... | reverse complement strand
GGTTGATATGTATTTTACATCTTGTATGTGTACTTCGTTGCAACTGAATGGTGATATTGCAAGTGATGGTGGTGTTGTTATGGGAACTGCAACATTTGTTACTGCATATGCTCCAACACAGGGTGCATTAACATTTACAGGTGGAACACATACATTATTAACTGCACAAACTACTATGTTTAATATGCACGACTTACAAACAACTTCACTTGATAGTGAAGATATATTATTGTATAGTTTTAATATTAATATAGCACGTCCTGTTAATAGAATAGGTTTTGATTCAGGTAATGATTTTAGACCAATGGGATATAGTGTTGGTGCTTATGAAGTTACTGGGAATTTAACTTGTAAAAGAGATGGCGAAGTTGATGATGCTATTGATAATGAAGCAGGTATGGCTCTTGATTTAGATACAACAGTATTTCAAATAACAGGTGCAAAAGTATTTGTTGATGAAGCAGGAATAAGTATGGACGATGATGGTTGGAAGCAAACAATACCATTAAGATTTACTTATGATTCAGCAGCAACATCAAATCCTGTTATTACAATAGGTACAGCAGCATAATAACAAATCAATTTGGCGATTGAGAAAGGAAGGTAGAGGAATGAATAAGGTAAAAGTTGATGGTAAGGGCATAAAATCCTTTGAAGTTGAATTTAAGGAATTAAATTTAACAGAAAGAGCTGAAATTAATGATTTCATATTTGATGAAAATAGAAAGAAAAATTTTAGTTTTTGGGTATATGTTATAAAAATGGGTACTACTCTTAAAGATGAAGATATACATCAATATTCTAATGAAGAAATTTATTCAATAGGTGCTAAAGTAATATCAGAAACGAATAAAAAAAAATTGAAGAAATAGTATTTTTAATAAATGTATGGGCATCAATTAAGGGTTTAAGTAATAATGGTTATAATGGCTTTGAATATCCATATAAGGCATTATCTCCATCAGATAATAAACAAAAAGAGTTTTATTCAATAGATGATGTATATGGAGAATTATTGAGTTGCTATCAAAATATTCAAGATAGAGGTATAGAAAATTGTTCTGAAGAATTATATGTTGAGCATTTCTTTTTTTGTAATACATCTGAATTAATCGATGCTAAAATACAGCAAAGAATAAAAGAATATAATTATTCTAAAGCATTTAATTGCCCTCCATATCCTTCAATAGTAGATACACCTGCAAAAGTTGTAGATGATTTTTTACAGATAGAGAATATAATGCTAAATATAAAGAAAGAGAAAAATGGCTAAAAATACACATATTATAGAAGTTAAAACCACAGGTGCAGAAAAATCAAAAAAACAGATTAAGGGTGTGTCAGGGTCATTACAAGGTATGGCTAAATCAGCAGGAGTTGCAGCAGCAGCATACTTTGGTTCACAAGCATTATTAGGAGCAGTTAAATCATCAATAGATTTATTTGCAAAGCAAGAACAGGCAGAAAATAAATTAAGATTTGCAGCAGGTGATGCAACAGAAGAACTTATAAGACAGGCAAAACAAATACAAAAAAATACAGTTTTTGGTGATGAAGCAATTATTGCTCAACAGGCTTATGTTAAATCTTTAGGTATATCAACAGAACAAACAAAAGAGATTATTGCTGCTTCAGTAGATTTGGCTTCTGCTATGAATATATCACTAGAAAGTGCAGTTATGAATACTACTAAAACATTAAGTGGTATGCAAGGTGAGTTAGGTGAAAAACTACCTGCTGCATTTAAAGAACTAACACCTGAAGCATTAAAAGCAGGTGAAGGTATAAAGTTTATTGCTAAACAATTTGGTGGAACTGCACAAGCAGATGTAGATACCTTTGCAGGTAGTATGTCCCAAATGAGTAATGCAGTAGGTGATGCAGGTGAAGCATTTGGTTCATTACTTGCACCTGCTGTTAGATTAGGTGCAGATGCTTTATCATTCCTAGCAAATTCATTAACATCTATAATTAATTTAGAAGAAACCCAAGCAAGAAGATTAAATGATACTGTTACAGCTTATTCAGATTATGAAAAATCTTTAAAGCAGTATGATACAGCTATTCAAAATATGTCATTGGACGAATTGATAGATGAATTTTTTACATTAAATCAAGTTACAGATGCACAAGATAAAGCATTCTTTAAGGAAAAAGCATTAAGGGGAGAACTTACAGAAACTATTGATGAAATGTCTTCAAGTTATGGGAATTTGCAAATTATAACTAATGAAAACCTATTATTAGATGAGTATGGATTAACATTAAATGAAAAATTTATGGAGCAGAATGAACGAATTTTAGCAGATATTGATAGAAAAAGTGAATCAATACAAGTAGAATCAGAATTATTAGAAGAATATATTAAAATAAAAGAAGCACAAGCAGAAAAAGATGCTGCACAAATAAAATTAGAAGATTTGTATATTTTAAAAATGCGAGAAAAAGGCAAGATGTTGAATGTGCTAACAAGCGATGAAAAAAAGAAGAAAAAGGCAGAAGAAGAATCAGCAGAAGAAAGTGAAAAAAATGCAAAACAAACTATTGAAGCAATAGCAATGATAACAGGTGCATCAAAAGCAGGTGCTGTTGCAGATGCTATAAGTGCAACATATTCTGCTGCAAATGAAGAATATAAAAAATATGTGCAAAAATACCCTGCACCTGCAGGTACGATTCTTGGTATTGCTGCTGCTGCTTCTACCGTTGATAGAGGATTAAAGAATGTATCTGCAATTAGACAAGCACAATATGGTGCAGATTTTATAACAGATGGCCCTGAAATGATGATGGTTGGAGAAGGTTCAGGCCCTGAAAGAGTACAGGTAACACCATTAGCTGACCCTAATATTGATGGGCCACAAGGACAAGGAATAGTGTTGAACATTCAAGGAAATGTATTGCACGAATCATTTATTGAAGATAATGTTATACCACAGATTAGAGAAGGATTAAGGCTAGGTGAGAATATAGGATTATAATGCAAAATTTCTCAAAACATTTTAATCTTGATATATTAAGTAATAACGAATCATTAAAACCTGTAATAGTAATAGCAGATTCAAGTAATTCAATATTATTTATATTTACACAAGACCAATTAGAATTATTTGACAATAATGGAAATGAAATTGATGTTATTAATTGTCTTAACAATGTTTCAAATATTAAGGCTTCTAATGATTATGATAGTAAAAAAATTAAAATAAACAGATTGCGTTGTACTTTCTATAATTACTATGATATTGCTAATAAATTATCTCAATATGCTAATGATGGACTTATTAATAAAAATCTATATTTATTCTATAAATCTCCAACAACTAACATCATTAATTTATCTGATAATCAAGGAGATTATGATTGTGCATTTGCATATTCAGGTTCAATTAGCAGAATTAATGTAAATAGTAAAACAATAAAAATAACAGCAGAAGATTCAACACAATATAAATTATCAGATAAACAGATTCCTTATAGTTCTATTGATAGGTTACCTGAAGATATAAAAGAAAATGCTTCCGAATCATACGATTCAGATGATACTGTTATACCTATTACATATGGTAATGTAAATAGAGCAGAATTATTTGGAACAATAACTGATGGTGGTATGAAATTATATGCAGATACACACCCTATTGAAGGCATTTATCAAACATCTAAAATTCCTGAAAAATTAGACAATGAAGAAATTAACAATCCAAATGTAGGACATATATATGTTAAAAGTGGTGACCAATGGGTATCAAAAAAAATACTAGCAGAAGCAGAAGATTTTTTTAGTGCATTTAGGACATATCCATATATAAGGCTACCATTAGATTTACTAGGTGAGAATTATGTTATTCCTGAATTAAATTCATCAGATTATAAAACATTTACTGTGTTTACTCATCAAAGAATGGTTGAACAGGTTTATGTTTTTGATAATGTTTCTATTCTTGATGTTTTAGAAGCAACAACAGAAGAATCATCATCAAATAATTATAATATAACTTCTATCAATGATAATGGTGGTAATGATAAACATTATTGGTATAGAAGTATGGATAATATTGATTGTAATAATGAAAATTTTGATACTGGATATGGTGATGCAGATAGAGTTATTATATTAAGATTAAGCAGGGGTGTTAGTTTGCCTTTATATGGGAAAAGTTTTTTTAAATGTGATTGGCGAATGTATCAACAAAATCAACAACACCAATTAGGATTGGGTTATTGGTGGCCCAATGAAGGTGATTCTCCTGTTGGTTTTGATATTGCTAAAAAGACAGGCTTTTGGGTTACTGCTATATCTTCAGAAATATATGAAAACTGGCAAAATTTTATGTTAGCATTTGAAACATTAGCACAAACAAACCCAAATATTGAAGAAGTTAATCCATTAATATTTTTAAATCTTTTGCTTATTTCAAATCAACATACTTTAAGTAATTGGTTAAATACTGTAGAGGAATTAGAAGAACTTGCTAATGAACAGCCACCACAAAATGTTTCATTTGATAGTTTATATTCATATGAAACTAATGATGAACTGCTTAATAAATCCCAAATTTTCTTATATCAAGATGAAGAAAGTAGAACAAGTACAGGATATTGGGGAAATTTTGTAAATGATAATGGTATTTCATCACCTCCGATATCACAAGGAATTGGTGGACTTTATTATGGTAATTCAACAGAAAGAGAAGAACAAGCAAATATTCATAATACTATTGCAATATTTGAAGCTGCTACAACAGTTGATAATGATAATGTTACTATACATCAAGGACTAGAAATTAATAATTTTGCAACAGAACATAATGTTAGAGTTGAATCTGTTGAAAATATGAAAGTATATGCTTCTGTAAGAGGTAGAAGAAATTATTATTTTACAGAAGAAATTGATTCAGTTTTAGATTTTTCACAAGATTTTATATCTTCTGATATTGATGAAATCTCATTATTAATTAATGGTAATGATGAAACTTCACCTAATACAGATTTGCTTTTAAATGCTTATTATAATACATTATCAGAATATCAATTTAATGCAGGTACAGGCAGCATTGATGATGACTTTGATTATAATACTGAATATATTATGAATTTAGATGATTCATTGTTAATTGGAAATAATCATATTTTTCAAACATTAATATCAGATACTATTGAATCTCCATATTATTTACTTCGTTCTTTAGGTGCTGATTCTTATGAAGCACCAGCACAATCCTTTGGTAATATTTTAGTTATTCCTGACTTAAACAATCCTATGGAACAGTTTACATTCCAAGAAGGGAATGATTTGATTTTAAATAATATGTTTGCTGAAAACATTGTAAAATCATCATTGAAAAAGATTTTTGAATATTTGTTACAAAGGGATATTGACTATGAAGAAGATTTTACGTTTCAAATTTTAACTAAACCACAATTAATGGAAGATGGTTGGTGGGCAGGAAGTTGGATTTGCACTATTGAAACAGTTAATATTACTGAAGATATAAATAGTCAAATGCTTTTTAATTGGGATTCTTTTCAAGAAGATATTGCAGATGGTGGTGCATTATCATATATGCAACATTTCAATACATATATAGAAGATTTTAAAACAGCATTATTAACATCTTTATATGATAGGATTGGTTCATTGGTAGAACAGCCAAACTATGTTTATAATCCAACTCTTATAGAATCAGTTGTTTCACAGACAAATAATTTTAATCCATATCTACCAGCATCAGATTTTGATGCTTGGTTAGGAGATTATATAATATCAGGTGGAACTAATTTTGTTGAATTTCAAACAACAGGCTCTATTGAAAAACCATCAGATATTGTTATGAATCTTCTAACAAGTGAAATGGAATTTGGTAAGAGATTAGAAAACCAACAAGCAGGAGTTGATGTTGTTATTCCTGAATATAATAATTATGATATTGAATCCATAAGAGAATCAAGGGAAGCACATAGTAATTGGAAAATGGGATTTTGTATAAACAAAAAACAAGAAAGTAAAAAATTAATAGAAAATATATTAAAGGAATCAAAATCATACCCAAGATTTACTACTGAAGGAAGATTTGGGTTTATGACTATAAAAGAATCATACACATATAATGATATAGATAAAATTATAGATATTGATGATATTACTTCATATGAGTTTACACAAACAAGGAGAGAAAATATTATAACATCTTGCACTATGTTTTATAGGTATGATTATGGTACAAATAAACATACAAAAACACTAGCAAGAGATATTAATGATATATTCCCTGATTGGTCTTTAACAGGATATGATTATTACAATTTAGAATCAACAAACATTGATACCAAAAAAGATATTCAATTAAAATATCACACAGAAGATTCTACTGTTGATGATTTTATGGATTATACATTATTAAATAATTGTAATGTTCATAATCAAATATCTTTTGCATTAACTTTAAAATATATAAATTTAACTGTTGGTGATATTATTCATTTCCCATTAATAGAAAACTCAAAAGCATTTGATATAGATTATAGTAAAGTTGATTATTTAAATGGTCAGCCAATATACCCTTTATGGATTGTTATGAGTGTTGATATTAATCCTAATGGTGTAAAAATAAATGCAGTCCAACTTCATTACCTGGGTACAGATGGTAATCACGGATTTCAATTTCCTGAAGAAACAGGTTATAGTATAATAGGAAATATGCAAGAATTTAATTCAGTATATACTTTTACAGATGGTTCTCCAATACCAAACTGGAATTACAATCCTATTGCAAATATAGATAGTGGTTTTGAAATTCCATATTTTGATCTTAACAATGATGGTTCTATTAATATTATAGATTTAATGATATTGCAAGGCTATGTTTTAGGTACAGGCACATTAACATCTTCACAAAAAGAAAAATTAAAATATAGAAGTGATGGTAATTTAACACAAACAGATATTATAGATATTATGAATATTGTATCTATTTTAAATATTATTACAAGTGAATAAATGGATATAAAAAAACAACATAATTTAAATATAGGAGAAGAAATTGTATCATTAGATGCAAATGTATCATTTTCTGTAATAGAAATTAATTTTGTAAATGATATGAAATTAATAAAGTTGTTACCTGATGTATATGTAATTAAAAAAGGAAGAAATAAAATTATTATTTTAAATATGACTAACAGAGAATCTAGTGAAATAGATTTGTTTAAATATGTAGGAACAGCATATATAACAAAAGCAAGATTAATAGATAATAATTTTAATTCTATAAACTTATTTATTAATAGAATAGCATTACAAATTTGGAATGTTTTAGGTTTAGAGGAATGGGATAATCTATCTAGGGATTGGGAACATATAGATTTTGATGGTAATAATGCTAAACATAAATATATTCACAAAAAAACAACTTATGATAATGAAAGTAGGAAATTTACAACGACTAAAGAGATAAGGAAGAAATAATGGCTAATAGTTACTATCAAACAATTACAAAACCAAAATTATATGTATCATATCCATTATGGCAATATGCTAATGGAGCATTAGATAGTTTAGCAAGAAGTTTTGATGTTTCTGATGAAGATATGATAAGAATGATACAATTAGACCCATCTAGGATAACAAAGTTAAATCCAATAGGTGGCACTAATTTGCAATATAATATATTACCACAAGCAGATGATTTTACTGATGTTATAGATTCAGGTTTATGGAACTTTGATTTTTGTGCAATATTAGGACATAATCTTGCATCAGCAGGTGCATCACCTGTTATAAGTGCATCTTCATCAGATTCATATACAGAAATATCTACAACAAACATTGTTAATCACAATCCTAATGGTGTACCTGAATATGATGGTTGGAGTTTATTTGATTTAAATGATAAAGCAAATGGTAGTCAATCAAATTTTAATATTAATTTTATAAGTGAAGGTGAAGCATTTAATGAGCTACCTTTGTTAGTTGGGAGTTTGATTTGGGGAAAATCCTTCACATTCCCACAAAATGCAGATTTATCAGAAACAATAACAACTGATTATGGTGTAACACAAAAACAAACAATATCAGGTAAAACCATATCAACATCTAATTGGTCAAAACCTAACAACTGGATTACTGAACCATTTGGATTAACAGAACCATTTGGTGAACGTGGTGATAATTTTCAAAGAAGAAGTGGTAGAAGAACTTGGAATATTAGTTTTGATAGTTTAGCACCATCTAAAGTTATGAATCAATTAATGATGATGAATAGTAATGGTTGGAGAGCACAAGATAATCATACTACACAAGCAGATGGTATTAAAAGTGAATATAATATTAATAATGCTGTGGATTTTTATACAAATGTAGTGCATCGAACTATGGGTGGTCATCTACCTATGATGCTGCAATTAGATGCAGATGATACATCACCACAGAATTTTGCTATTGTTCGTTTATCAGGCAATTCATTACAAATAACCCAAAAAACACCTAATCTATATAATATAAAACTTACTTTAGTAGAACAAATTTAGGCTTCCTCTACCTCACACTCGAACGCCACAAGAATCTCTTTTATAGGGATTCTTGTATATAAATCAGTATAATTATTTTTAAATACTTAAAATATTATTTGGTTTGAATATATATTATTTTATATATTTAGTAGTAGCAAATGGCTACTGCTTTAGGGAAAAACAAAAAAGGAGTAACAATGAATAAAAAAACATTAAAACAAAAAGTTGCAACAATTTCAGCATTTAGATATGCTTTATATAAAACAAGAAAACACGCATATCATAGAAATCCAAGTGTAAATATATCTTATAATGTTGATGAATTAAAAAAAGAAATTAAAGATATTTTAAAGGACAAAACTTTAACTTGTAGAGCATATTTATCAAAAAAAGATGCTTATGAATATATAATTAGAAATTCTTGGATCTCAATTAATAAAAGAATACAAAGTATACATCTTGAAAATATAACAGATTCAAAATCATTAAAATCTGTTTGCGAAATGACAGGTATATTGATTTATGGTGCTGCTTTACATCTAAATACGGAGGTAAAATAATGGAATTAAAAGTGCTTAAATACCTAGATAATCTAGGTTTAGATACAAACTTATATGATGGATTTTTTGTAACTGATACAAAGATAGTTGCAAAGGTAGATAGAACCATTGTGCATATTGCTTTAAATTTTAAAGGATATAGGGCATATGCTTTACAAAGTGAGGTAACACAATGGGCATAATGGAAAGAGTAAATAGTTATCAATTTATATTCTTTTTAAAGTGGTTAGTGGAAGAACATCAATATGATGCAGATATGATTATTGATGTAGTTGAAAAACCATTTAGGTTTAATAAAGAATGGGCAGAGTATTTAGAAAGTGAGGTAGAATAATGGAATTATTAAGTGAATGTTGTTCTGCACATCACGATCATAGATTTTCATTTGATGATGAATGGAATATGGGTGTTTGTTCTGATTGCAAAGAACATAGTGAATTTAAAAAAAGTGAGGAAGAATAATGAATGTTAGTGATTTAGGAAAGAAATATAAGTTAGTTGGTAAGGATAAAGATGGTAATCCAGTAGATTTATGGAAATGTCATAATAATTGGATATTAACACACGATGCAGTAACTAAAATTGCACACATTGAAAATATTAAATTATCTAAAATAGAATCAATATATCAATCTGAAACTACTTGTAAATTTTTAGTTACAATGGTAAGAGAAGATAACGATGGTAATGTTATAGATATGGTAATATCAGTAGGTGAAGCAGATAAGAGTAATTGTACATCAAGATATTTGGCTTGTATGGCCGAAAAACGTGGTAGAGATAGATGTGTACTGAAATTAATAAAGGCTTATGAATGGGGTGTTTATTCAGAAGAAGAAGCAGAAACATTTAAAAAGGAGAATAACGTATGAAAGTAGGAAGAATGAAAGTTGGAGAATGGGGTAAGTTAAGAGCATTCTTTGATTTAGAAGTAGGTGGTTTTACTATTAAAGGGTTCAAAATAGTAGAAGGTTCTAATGGATTATTTGTATCAATGCCTTCACAAAAGAATGAAGAAGGTGAATATAATGATACAGTTTGGGTTGATAAAGATACAAGATCCAAATTAAATGAGGTTGCTTTAGAAGCATATAGCAAAGGTGATACACCTAGAAGAATGTCAGGTGGTTCTAGTGAAATAGATAGAATACATACATCTAATAGTTATGCTGATAAAGATGAAGGAATACCATTTTAAGTAGTGTGTAGATGATAACTGGGAGTGGTAGCTTGTTCCCCCTAATACCGTAAGTTACTCAAATGGCTACCACTTCCTTCCCTAAATTAAGGAGATTGTATGAGTTTTGATGAAAAATTAAGAATGTGGTTAGCCATAGAAGAAAGAAGTATGAGTTGGTTAGCAAGGAAATGCAATGTTAGTCCTGCAACAGTTAAAGGTTGGACAGAAGCTAGGCATAAACCATCTAAAAAACATAGAATAATGATAGAGGATTGGACTGGAGTAAAATATGAGTAAAGGTTGGATTTCATTACATAGGAAGATATTAGACAATCCTATATTAACAAGAGGTAGAGCATATAGTAGATTTGAAGCATTTGTTTATATGTTATTAAAAGCAAATCATAAAGATAATAAAGCAGTTATTGGTAATCAATTAATTAAGATCAAAAAAGGTAGTTTTTTAACATCACAAAAGAAGTTAATGAAGGAATTTAATTGGGGTATTTCAAGGTTAAGGGCTTTCTTAAAACTTTTACAAGATGATGGAATGATTGTAGTAAAATCTAATGCAATTTCAACTATGGTAACTATCAATAATTATAGTGACTTACAAGGAATGCAAAACGGAAACAAATCGCAAGTAAATCGCAATCAAACTGCAAGTAAATCGCAAGTAAAAACAAACAATAATGGTAATAAAGATAATAATGTAAATAATGATAATAAAGAACAACAATTTATTGATTTAGTTTTGGCTGAAACAGAATTATTAATGGTTAGAGATGATATTATAGATGATTTCTGTAATTATTGGACTGAAAAGAATATTGGTGGAACTAAAATGCGATATGAAATGCAAAAAACATTTGATATTAAAAGAAGAATGCAAAGATGGATTAATAATCAAAAAGATTGGAATGTTAAAGTAAAGAAACCAGTAGTTAATTTTAAAACAAGTACATCAGGGCATTATATAGGTTATTGTGCTAAATGTAATGAAAGTAGTTTTTATAAAGAATTTAATTTAAGAGGTGATAGTGTTTGTTGTGGATCTGAAATATTGCCTGAAAGAAAAGAATGAAAGTATTAGAATTATTTGCAGGATCTAGGAGTTTTAGCAAGGTTGCTGAAGAATTTGGTTATGAAACCTATACAACAGATATAGAACCATTTGATAATATTGACCAAGTATGTGATATATTTGATTTTAACATTGATAAGATGTTAGATGAATTTGGTAATCCTGATATAATATGGGCTTCCCCACCTTGTACTTATTTTTCAGTATCAAGCATAGGGCATCATTGGAATAAAGACCATACACCAAAAACTAAAGAAGCAGTATTAGGTATGGAAATAGTTTATCAAACAATTAAATTAATACACGATCTGAAACCTAAATATTGGTATATTGAGAATCCAAGAGGTAAATTGAGAAAGTTGTCAATAATGAATTGTAATTACAACTTATTATTACCTGAACATATAAGGAACACTATTACCTATTGTTCTTATTCGGAAAATCGTATGAAACCGACAGACATTTGGACTAATAATTTTAATTGGTTACCTAGAAATATGTGTTTTAATGGTAATAGGGATTGTCATCATCAACCTGCACCAAGAGGAAGTAGAACTGGTACACAAGGTATGGCTAATGCTTATGAAAAAAGTAAAGTACCATATGAGTTATGTAAAGAAATATTGGAGTGTAGTATATGATTAATTTGCCCAAAAGAAAACAAACAGATAAAAAATATTGTACTGATTGCAATATAGAACTTACTAAAAAAACACAAAAGGTATATGGTGGTGTTAAATATGGTCAATGTAAAGAGTGTATAAAAAAGAAAGTATCAAAGCATAATGCTAAAAGAAAAAAGGCATTAAAGGAGAGCAAATGGTTTTAGAAACAGAAAAAATATATCAAGGTGATTGCATAGAAATATTAAAAGATATGCCTGATGAATCAATAGATTGTGTAGTAACATCACCACCATACTGGGGATTAAGAGATTATGGTAAAGGTGAACAATTAGGACTAGAAGAAACACCTGAAGAATTTGTTTCTAATCTTGTTAAAGTATTTAGTGAAGTTAAAAGAGTATTAAAATCATCAGGATCAGTTTGGCTTAATTTGGGTGATAGTTATTTTTCAGCACCTGCTGGAAATAAAAATGGTATTCCAAAGCAAAATGCTTATGGTGGTAGAGAAGATGCAGCAAAATCTATGTTTAAAGCATCACAAGTAAAAGGTAAAAAACATAATACATTAAAACAAAAAGATTTATGTGGTATTCCTTGGAAAGTTGCATTTGCATTACAAGCAGATGGTTGGTATTTAAGGCAAGATATTATATGGCATAAACCTAATCCAATGCCTGAAAGTGTACAAGATAGATGCACTAAAGCACACGAATATATATTTTTATTAACTAAATCACCTAAATACTTTTATGATATAGATGCTATTAGAGAACCATTAGCAGAATCATCAATAGGCAGATTAAATCAAGATATTGAAAATCAAATTGGTACAACAAGAGCAAATGGTGGTGCAAAAACTAATGGTAATTTTAAAGCAGTTGGTGATCAAAATAAAGGTGCTAACAAAAGAAGTGTATGGACTATAACAACTAAACCATATAAGGAAGCACATTTTGCTACATTTCCAATAGAATTACCTACATATTGTATTAAAGCAGGTTGTCCTGAAAAAGTTTGCAAGAAATGTAAAAAACCTGTTATCAAAGAATCATATAGAGAAAATAAATTAAATGTAGGTTATGGTAATCAGCATACACCAAGTGGAACACATAAAAAAATAGGTGGAAAATATCAAAAATTTATGGAAGAAAACCCTAAAAAAATAATAGAAAAACCAACTTGTAGTTGTAATGTAGGATTTGAAGGTGGAATAGTTTTAGATCCATTCTTTGGTAGTGGTACTACTGGACTTGCTGCACAAGAACACAACAGACATTGGGTAGGTATAGAATTAAATGAAGAATATATAGAAATTGCACATAGAAGATTAGCACAAAAAACATTATTTGTATGAATAGTTACAATCCAATTATAAGAAAGATTAATGAAGAAATTAAGATTAAGTGTTGGGAGTATTTAAAACATAATAATATAGCAAATAGAGGTGTATATGATGGTGATAAAGAAAAGCAATATACTGGATTGGTAGGTGAGTTAGAAACACATAATCTATTACTTGGATATTATCCTGATTTACATAAAAAGCAAAATGGATTTGATGGTGGTGTAGATATTAGATATGATGATAAAACAATAGATGTTAAAACAATGGGAAGAAACTTTTATACTAAATATGATTGGACTAATAATTTTCCGAAAATACAAGAGCATTATATGTGTGATATTCTAATATTTAATTCTATAAATAAAAAAACAAGTTATATTGAATTTTGTGGTTGGATATGGAAAGACGAACTAAAAGAAAAAGGAACATTGCATAATAAAGGCACAATAAGAGATAGAGGATTAAATGATAGAATGTCAGTAGTAACAGATAATTATGAAATTGATAATATAGATTTAAGAGATATAAGGAACATAATTCAATAAGGAGATATATGCAAGTTGATTTATTTGATATTAAAGTTGGAAATGATTGGAAAGAAGAATACAATGATATGCCTGAATATAATAATGTAAAACAAGATGAACCATTTATAACAGCTACATTTAAATTCAGAAATGAAGATGATTTTTTAAAATTTAAAGATACAATACAAAAACATTTATATAATGGTAATAAAGTATTTGATGGTATGCAAAAAAAAGAAAAGAAAAATGCTTGGTATCCACATAAGGAAAAAGCATCTAAATATAAATATGTATAAACCTAGATTTCCTGTATATATAATAAGTAAGGGTAGATGGGATAGAAGACCAACAGTAAAAACATTTGAATTAATGGGTATTGATTATTTTATAGTTGTAGAAAAACAGGAATATGATAATTATGCAATGAATATAAATAAAGATAAAATATTAATACTACCCCAAAAATATAAGGATCAATATAATACGTTTTGGAGTAGAGAAAAAGTTAATAACATTACAGGTTCAGGCCCTGCAAGAAATTTCTGTTGGGAGCATAGTATAGAGAGTGGTGCAGAATATCATTGGATATTTGATGACAATATTGAGAGCATAGAAAGATTTAATAATAATATGAAAGTTAAGTGTTATACACCAACACCATTATATGTATGTGAAGAATTTGTTTTAAGATATAAAAATGTATATCAATCAGGTATGGGATATTCTATATTCTGTCCTGCTTCTGATTTTAGACCACCATTAAGATTTAATACAAGAATATACTCTAATCATTTAATTAAAAATGATATAGATTTTAGATGGAGAGGAACTTATAATGAAGATACAGATTTAAGTTTAAGAATTTTAAAAGCAGGTTTCTGTACAGTAGAATTTAATACATTTTTAATAGGTAAAAGAGCAACACAAAGTATGAAGGGTGGAAACACAGATGATGTCTATAAAAATGGAACTTATGATAAATCTAAAATGTTAGTAGATATGCACCCTGATGTAACAAGATTAACTGAAAGATGGAATAGGTTTCATCACTATGTTAATTATAAACCATTTAAAAAAAACAAGCTAATTAAGAAAAATAATTTGCAGCTAAAAAATAAAGTAAATAATTATAATATGAAATTAGTAAAAAAATAAGCAATGAGGAGATATATGAATAGTGATATAATAACATTACCTAATAAAGTAGAATCAAGGAATCAGCTTGATAGAAAACATTGGGCTGTTAAAAGAAAGTGTAAGCAGATATGGGCTTTGTTTATACGGAATCAGATGAAGTTAAGAAAGATCAAAGAAGCAGAAGTAGGTGAGAAATTTAAATTAACTATCATTAGTTATAGAAAGAAGTTACTGGATTATGATAATTTAGTAGGTGGTTGTAAGCAATTATTAGATGCTTGTAGTGAAGAAAAACTTATATGGGACGATGCACCAAAATATCTTGATTTGAAAGTAGAACAACATATTGGTAAGAAATATGAAACAATAATCATTAGAGAAAAAGCATAAAACATTTTTAAAATTCGTATATTATGTTATATTACAATACTGATATATGTCTAAAAATACAGAAAATAATAAAACTAAACGTACAAAACGTACTACATCAGACAAAAAAGAATTATTCCTTAAAGCATTACAAAGTAATCTAGGAAATATAACACAGGCTTGTAAATCTGCTAACATAGGCAGACAAACTTATTATGATTGGATTGATGATGATGTAGTGTTTGATGAGCAATGCAGAAATGTAGAAGAATCATTATTGGATCTTGCAGAGAATAGATTGTTAGAGAAGATAGATAAGTATGATACAACATCTATTATATTCTTTTTAAAGACAAAAGGTAAGAAACGAGGTTATATTGAGAAGCAGGAAGTAGAGCATACTAAACCAATATCTGAAATAAACTTTGATGAAATCTAAACCATTAACATTACATAAAGATAATTACTTTCCTGCTCAATGGGATTTTCTTGTTAATAAAAAAAATGCTAGAATTAAAGCATATGTTGGTGGATTTGGTTCAGGTAAGACATTTAGCTTTTTACAAGAAACATTTATTAATCTTATAAGTAAAGTTAATAAAGATGGTAAGAGTAATGGATTAATATTATATCCAACATACAATCTTGCTGATTCAGTATTTGTAGAACCATTTAAAGAAATACTGGAACGTAATGGTGTGCCTTATACATATAATATTTCATCACATAAATTTAGAACTATATATGGTAATATTCAGATATACCAAACAAGATACCCACAAAGAATAGTTGGTGCATCATATACATACATTGGTATTGATGAATTAGATATTGAGAACTTTAAAACAGCAGAAACAACTGTACAGAAAGCATTAGGTAGGTTAAGAGGGTGTGATGATGCTATACTTTATATAACAACTACACCTGAAGGATTTGGTTATACATATCATTTAATGGTAGAAGAATTTAATGATAGTAAGTTATTAGTACACGGAAAGACAACTGATAATAAATATCTACCTGAATCATATATACAATCATTAAGAGATAACTATGATGATAGATTATTAGAAGCTTACATTAATGGAAATTTCGTCAACCTAACTCAAGGAGCCACTTATTATGGATTTGATCGTGAACTACACGTTGGAGAATGCAAGTATAACCCACATCTACCCTTACACATTGGACAAGATTTCAACAACGACCCTTTATCCAGTACAATCAGTCAGATATATCCAAACGGACAGGTCAAAGTCATCAAAGAAATAACATTATCACACGGAGGTGATGGTGATTTACCAACACAGAGAATGTGTGATACTATCAGGCAAATGTTTCCTAATAATATATATTACTCATATCCTGATGCAACAGGTGCTGCAAAGAACTCATCAGCAAGGTATTCAGATATAAGTATTATAAGACAGAATAAGTTTATAGTTAAGGTTGCACATATCAATCCAAGAGTTATTAATAGAGTTAATGCTGTTAATAACCAATTAAATAAGAATAATATATTGATTGATAAGAGTTGTACAGGATTAATAAAAGATTTAGAGCAAGTAACAAACAAAACAGGTACTAGAGAAATAGATAAATCAAATCATAATCTCTCGCATCTTTCAGATGCTTTTGGCTATTTTTTGAATTGGATAGCACCTGTTTCCAAACCAATGATAGGAGTACAAGACAGATGATTAGATCCGTAGCAGAACTAACCGTGTTATTATCACGTTGGGACGTATCACAGCAACGTAAGAACAAATGGAAGCAATCAAGATATGAAGCATTAGATTATTATAATGGTGATACAAATGATTATACATCTAAATATTTTAATGCATCTACACTTAATAAAATTGTTACTGGTAATATCAATATTACTAAACGTGTTATAGATAGAATATCATTGGTATATATGACACCACCTATTAGAACATACTCTAATGAAGATGTTGTTGATTTCTTTGTTGATAAAGATTTAAAACTTCAGAGATTAGAAAGAATAACTAACTTGCTTGATGCTGTACTACTTAAACCCTGTTGGAGAATTAAAGAAGATGGTTATGGTTGTATTGAATATGATATTATATCTGATTATGAACCTATCTTTGGTGAAGATCCATTAAAGCCTGAAGCTATTGTATATCCTATTACTATGAAGGCTACTGTTATGGACGATACACCTGAACAATTTGCGTATTGGGATAAAGAGAACCATTTTATATTTGATAGGAATGGTAAGCAATATACACAAGATGATAATCCTGATATGATTAATCCATATGGTGTATTACCATTTGTTGAATGCTTTAGAGAAGGTAAGCCTGAATTTAGTTATTTAGATACTAATGCTAGTAATGATTTAATTGCTACTAATCTATCTATTAATGTAGCTGAAACTAATAAGAATGCTAATGTTATGTTCCAATCATTTGGTTATCTATTTGTTAATGGTAGTGGTATTGATAAAGATACAATGGTTGTAGGTCAAGACAAAATTAATTATATGGGTGTTGATGGTTCTATATCAATAGTATCACCACCTAATGCTATACCTGCACTAGATGAATCAATACAATCTTCATATAAAATGTTAGCACAGAACTATCATCTACCTATTAGCTTTGTTGAAGGTACTACTGCACAATCAGGTGTTGCTTTGAAGATGAGAAACATTGAATTAACTGATGACAGGAAATCAGATATAACACGTTGGAGAGATATAGAATATAAATTGTTTGAACTTGAAAGATTGATGATAGCTGTTGAAGAAGGTAAAGATGCAGGTGATTTAGAAGATGTTGATTTTAGTGAATCAGTAGATGTATTATCTGATGAAGAACAACGTGCTAAATGGGATTGGGAACTATCTAAAGGATTGATTGATTTAGCAGATATTATGATGCAAAAGAATCCTGATTTAACAAGAGAAGAAGCAGAAGAAATATTAGCTGAAAAGAAATCACCAACAACTACTGAAGAAGAAACACCATCTGCTAATCCATTACTTGATGCACTAACTAAACCAGTACAACAATGATTAATGATAAGAAAGTAGATGCAGTAGCAAGTAAAATATCTTCTATGTATGTTCAAGGTATAACTGAAGTTGTTGAAACATTATTAGAAGCAACAAAAGATTTATCTAATAAAGAAGTTGGATCTGCATTAAAAGAATTAAATATGGAAGAAGTTATTAAAACTAAATTAAGTAATATCAAAACAGAATACAGAAATGCACACATTGAAGTATTAGAAGATATTGAACCACCTGTTAATAATGACTGAAGAAGAAATACAAGTATTAATAGAAATGAATGAGGAAGTATGGGATTCTTATCTACCATACTTATCTGCACAAGTACAACAGCAATTAGCATTGGGTTCATTTACAGGATTAACAGCACAAGAAGTAGTTGCTAATATAACTGATGCTGCATTAAGTCCTACACAAGTTCAAACATTAGTAACTACATCATTAAACAATTATTCAAGATCAATTACTGCAAGTATTATGGAAGAAGAACCTGATGATACATTGTATTGGTATATAGGCCCAGTTGATGGTAGAACAAGAGATATATGTTTACAGCAAGTTGCATCAGGTAAATTAACACAAAAAGAAATAATAAATAATTTTGGTAGTAGTGTTTTAACATATGGTGGTGGTTATAATTGTAGGCATAAATGGGAAGTAGCAGGTAAGGTATCAGAATTTCATCAGCCTAAAAAAGCGAAGGAACAATTAAAAGATGCTTAATCATAAATTCTTTAAAGAAGTAGGTACACAGATAAGAGATGCTTATAGAACACATATATTCACTAAAGCATTAGATATAAATGATAAAAAGTTTAAGGGCTATTCTACTTATGGTTCTAAATGGGTAACAATGAATGTTAAAAAATCATTTAAGCAATCAGCACCTAAAGAAGGATATTCATATAGTGAAGCGAAGAAAGGTAAAATGTTTAAAAGACAGGACGACCAATTTTCTAATAAAACCTCACCTGTTTTATCAGGAGATTTATACGGAGATTTTGGAACTGTATATGAAACATCACCAACAGGCTTTAAGATGGGTTGGAGTTCACAAGGTGAGAAAGTAGAATGGTTAAGAGGTATGAAAAGAGTATTAACTACCAAACAACAAGCACTACCTAAAGCAGTTGCAAAACTTTTAGAAGTAAAGACAGATAAGTTTATTAAAGAAGAAGGATTAGGTGGTGATACCATAACAAGACACAGGATTGGTTAAATAATAATACTATGATAATATTTAAAATAAATTATATTATAAATAAGATTTTTCAATAAATATCCACAGAAGGAGTAAAAATGTCAGAAGAAAATAAAGTAGAAAGTCAAACTAACGTTGAACCAAACAACGTAACAAATAACAGCACACAAGCTGAAAAAAATGTACCATATGATAGATTCCAGGAAGTAGTTCAGTCAAAGAATGAAATGGCTAGTGAAATTGGAAAACTACAAGCACAGATAGATAAGATGTCAGCAGATAATAAGTCAAAGGCAGAAGCTAAATTAGTTGAAGATGGTAAACTAAAAGAAGCACTTGATATAGTAACCAAAGAAAGAGATGAATTTAAAGCATCATCTGAACAATGGAATACCTATCAAACTGAAAAGAGAGAATCTTTAATGTCTAAACTTACTACTGATGAAGATAAATCTATTGGAGAAGGTTTGACTGATTTGAATAAACTAGAAACTTATGTTAATAAGGTTGTTACAGTTAATGCACCTTCAACATCAACTGCTAGAG
>VTLG01004482.1_pt1 | contig 20131 bp, 32 predicted proteins | sample 4694571 | NCBI WGS metagenome assembly VTLG01 (sample SAMN12604809, study PRJNA352737) | marine metagenome | biome: ENVO:00000447; feature: ENVO:00000209|ENVO:00000569|ENVO:01000036; material: ENVO:00002151; isolation source: viral sequences binned using virsorter ... | reverse complement strand
GGTATCCCTGCCCCGTCCCCGAAAGGACGTAATAACGTGACGCTGCGTCTCGCTAAAAATGCGGGAGAGCTGCTTGCGGCTAATCCGATGCCCGCGCAAGCACAGTCGATCTTGTTCGAGCTGCAGAAGCTTGGTGGTTCCGCCACCCAGCGCGAGCTGCTTGACGCGATGGCTGCAGATGACAGCTCGCTGTCGACTGTCCAGTCGCCCGAGCGGATTCTGACTTTTTACCGCAAGCGCCTGATCGAAGCAGATATGCTGATCGTTGGCTAATCTAATCGGCGGGGCTTCGGCCCCGCCACCTACTCGAAAGGAATGAAAATGAAACCCGTATTTATCGCACACGCTCGCACCATCGCAAAAAGAAAAGCTCAGGCATTCGGTGTTATGCTTCCCTGCTTTCTTGGTCTGGGTGCTGCAGGCTTCCATCTTTTGTTCGGTGGCGCTGATCTGTTTGAGAATATCGTCGGCATCATGCTGCTCGCGCTTGCCGTCGTTGGCACGCCATGGTCTCTGATCGGCCTGATCTGGTCCGTCGGTGACATGTCCGCCTGACACTGCTTTGAGTCCCAGCTGGACGCTGATCTGGCTGGGGCTTGACACGACCCCCATCCCCTAAAATCGCGCCGCACACACAAGAAAGTCTTTAGGCTGAGGTCGCTCGAATAATGCAGCATAAATTTTTGGATTAGGAACCTTCTACCCCCACCCCATAAAATAGTAAGAAGTCCCAAGGAACCTTCTCTTACCCCCATTTTATTTTTATTTTGATTCATGTATCTTGGTTAAAGATCCATGGTTCTTGGGCGATCGTTCGTATGGTGTATTCTTTAGGCTCTGGTAGAGATATCAAGACCGATTCGACTGGTCGTATAACTTCTGTTAAATTAGACAGCGGTGAACGCGTAGGGTTTCAAGAAGCGCAAAAGCGGGCATACGATCGAGCTGTCGCGGCAGGAGATCCTTCGGGTGGTGGTTATCGGTATCGTACTCCGGCGATTAATAGTCCAGATGATGTAATTGACGCGGCTCAGCGTTTTGGGATTACGCCTGAAACTCCGTATGGTACAGCGCGGTCTCCTTCTGCGGTTGGTGGGTTTTTCCAAAGTTTAGCGAATGCGACGGGCGGTCGGGTTAATTACAATTTAACACCGCGCCAACGGCAACAAGTTATGGATGTTGCTTATGCTAGGGCAACAAACCCTCTTAATGATCCAAGGTTACCGGGTTACGCTTCTGATGCTGGTGGTGATCCGTCGCGAGGTATTGGTCGCGTAGGGTTAAAAGAGGGTGAACGGACTGCAAGCGGTATTGCAACGGCATATCGCGCACCGATGTCAGGTGCTGATCGTTTAGCAGCAGGATTATCTTCAGTATTATTACCGGGGGCGGGTATAGCAGCAGATCGTGCAACACGGGTTATGGGTGTTGGCGATATTGTTCCTGAAGGAGCGACACCGTTACGCGGCGGTGTTTTAGATATGCTTACTGGCGGTCAGACTGATTTTTTAATTGACCAAGGTTCAAGGCTCTTAGATAAAGTTTCTAGTAAGGCTGATGAAATTATTAATCGAGGTGGCGCGGTAAAGTCTGGTGAGCAACAAATAAAAGGTGGTATTACTGGTGTACCTACGGAAGGTGTGCCGATTGAAAATATTCCGGGGATAGTTCAAACAGCGGGTTTAGACGCTTTACAAAATAATTTTTTTAACCCTAATGCGATAAACCGTCTTGGCGCTATGTTAAAAGATGGTGGTCCTTCCGTTAAAGGCGAGATAGGAAAGGGTCAATATGAATTTAAATTCGACCCTTTAGGCGACGATAAGAGTATTCAATTTAATTTCCGAAGACCGTTACAAGATTTTGGTATCGGTAATTTATTTTCTCAAAATATGGACCCGCGTCAGAACTTTAATGTAACGGTGTAATATGGCCGAATTACGTGCATATAATCCTACGTTCCGTGAGCGTTCTACTCAATATGTAGCAAATCTTTTGCGTGATAAGTTCGGTATGGATAATTACCGGTCTTATGATTTAGCGCGAGATATTTTTGGCGACGAAAGTTCGCCAACGATGCTTGGTTCTATGGGTATTGCTGATTTTACCCCAGCGGGGGCTATATTCGGCGGTCAAGAAGGAGCGCGGATGTATAAGCGCTCTGACGATTTAGTTGGTAAAGGTCTCGGGGCTGGTATAGTCGGGTTAAGTGCGCTCGAGGGTCTTGGACCTTTGGGCCTTGCAGTTAAAGCTGGAAAGAAAGTTTTACCAAAAGCGGATGTACCGGATAATCCTGATTTGCAGCGACGAGCTGTTGTAAAAGGACTAGCGGCGTTACCTGTTGCGACGACAGCTGTAGTAAAGGGTATAGATTCTATCCCGTTAGGTAAATTAGCTAAAGGCGTTCGACCGTTACCTGACGTAGTATCGAAATTAAGCCCTGCATTTAGGTCAAAAGTATTAGAAAGTTTACCTAGTTGGACAAACAGTCGTATTGCTGATACGGTTATCAAAAAGATTGACGAAGCACCTTCGGAAAAAGTTACTTTTGGGAAAGATCCGAGTCGACCGTTTGAAGGTCCCGGTATGCCGCCACCGGGTATTCGAAAAGCTGAGCCGTATTCGTTCCAAGCTAATTACGTTCAGGATCAAGTTTATTTCTTGGATAGTATGCGAGAGGGTCTTCAGGCTATTCCTGCCCGGTTTAGAGTTATTGATGGTCAGCTTATTCCTACGGAAAAACAGACTACGCCAATGAAGGATTTATACCCGACAAAAGAGTCGTTCTTTGAGGATCTTAATAAGGGCGTCGGTATGGCTGACGAAGATATGTCAGACCAGATGAAATTAATTAGCACCGATCTTACTTGGGACTTTATTCAAAATAACGGTGATTTAAGCCTTGGTGACGCCATTCAGCTTTTAAACGGTGAACGTAAAAAACTTTTAGAAAACCCGGAACTGGTGGCTGAGGTTATACAGGATATGAAATTTAAGGATACCTCTCAAAAGCCATATTTTGACGAAGAATTCGATATGATGAACTTTGCTGATGGCGCAACTTTTGGAGAGCGCGGTGAAAACGTCTATGGTGCGTTAAGAGCCGAAGACGTGGTGAAGCTTAATGCTCGATAACGCCGACTTTTCTCATCTACCCCGCGAAAAAGCTGAACTTGCGTTTGTTATCGCTGAAGAGCTAAAGCAGCGTGAAGTCCGTAAACAATCGCGCGAGGACTTTTTAACTTACGTTAGAACGATGTGGCCTTCGTTTATTGAAGGTGCGCACCATCGAAAAATGTCCCAGACGTTTAATCGTATTGCGCGTGGTGAGTTGAAGCGCGTAATTATCAACATGGGGCCACGACATTCGAAGTCAGAAATGTCGTCCTATTTTCTTCCATCTTGGCTCTTGGGCCTTAAACCTGATCTAAAGATCATTCAGGCAACGCATACCGGCGAACTAGCGGTACGTTTTGGTAGAAAAATTCGTGACCTTGTAGACACTGAAGATTATAAGAAGGTTTTTCAAGATGTTTCATTGCGAGCAGATTCTAAGGCTGCAGGACGATGGGAAACATCGAAGGGCGGGGAATATTTTGCGTCTGGTGTCGGAGGTGCAATCACTGGTCGTGGTGCTGATGTTCTTATTATTGACGACCCGCACTCGGAACAAGACGCGATGAGCGAAACGGCCATGGATATGGCTTACGAATGGTATACATCTGGCCCCCGGCAGCGTCTACAACCGGGTGGAACCATCATTTTAGTTATGACAAGGTGGTCAAAAAAGGATCTTACCGGCCAATTATTGAAGGCACAGGCTTTAGATCCGAAGGCGGACCAATGGGAAGTTATAGAATTTCCCGCAATTATGCCGTCTGGGAATCCTTGTTGGCCAGAATTTTGGAAAATTGAAGAATTAGAGGGTATTCGGGCCTCTTTGCCGCATCAAAAATGGGCTGCGCAATGGATGCAAGAGCCTACAGGCGGCGAAGGCGCGATAATTCAACGTGAATGGATCAAAATTTGGGATAAAGTAGCCCCTCCGACACCTGAATATATTATCCAAAGCTACGATACGGCGTTTTTGAAGTCACAAACCGCTGATTTTAGCGCGATTACGACTTGGGGCGTCTTCCGTAACGAAGAAACCGACCAATACAACATAATTTTGCTTGATTCGATTAAAGATCGTTATGATTTTCCAGAGCTGAAACAGGTTGCTTACGAAAGTTATATACACTGGGATCCTGATTCAGTTATTATCGAGTCAAAAGCGTCTGGTTTACCTTTGACGCAAGAATTACGGGCTATGGGTATACCCGTACAAAATTATTCGCCTAATAGAGGGAATGATAAGATTGCTCGCACTAACGCTGTTTCACCCATTTTTGAGTCCGGATTGGTTTGGGTGCCAGAAACACGTTTCGCGGAGGAACTTGTCGAAGAATTATGCGAATTTCCAAACGGAGAGCATGATGACTTGGTCGATTCCACGACACAAGCCCTATTACGCTTTAGGCAAGGTGGGTTTATCCGCCAGCCGTCAGATTATGAAGACGATGAGCTAGAATACAAGCTCAAAAAGTTTGTTTACTATTGAGGAAACAACCGATGGCAGTTGAAAAATCTATCGCGCAGCTTATGGCAACGCCCGAACCAGCTGAAGTCGAAGTAGAGGCTGTTATCGACGAAGAAACACCATCTTTTGCATCAGATGATACAGTGATGTTAGAAGATGGAAGTGCAATAGTTGGTTATATGGAAGAAGAAAAAGATTTTGAGGGCGATTTTTATTCCAACCTTGCTGAGGAAATGGAAGAAGGAGAGTTAGATGAGCTGGCTTCAGAGTTGCTTGCATCGTATAAAGATGATTTGGAATCGCGTCAGGACTGGCTTGATCAATACACAGACGGACTTGACCTCCTCGGAATTAAAACCGATGACAGGGAAGAACCGTTCCGTGGAGCAACCGGCGTCTACCACCCGCTCATCGCCGAAAGCGCCACGCAGTTCCAAGCGGGGGCGTACAAAGAACTCCTCCCGCCCGGTGGCCCAACGCAAACGCGCATCATCGGGAACGAAACGCCGGAAATAGTAGAACAAGCCGAGCGCATTCGAAATTATATGAATTTTATGGTTTTGGATGTCATGGAAGAGTTTGATCCGGAACTGGATCAAATGTTGTTCTATTTGCCGCTAGCAGGATCTACTTTTAAAAAAACATATTTCGATCAAACGCTAAATCGTCCAGTTAGCAAGTTTGTTATGCCCGACGATTTAGTTGTTTCTTACACAGAGTCAAGCCTAGAGACGACTCCACGTTTTACGCATGTCATAAACATGAGTTTAAATGACGTGCGAAAGCTACAAGTTTCTGACTTCTATCGAGATATTGAATTATTTCCTGATGAAGCAGCAGATTTAGACGATGCTAAAGATAAGGTTCAAGACCTTACCGGTTTTCGTCGTAACGTACAATCAAGTGATTCTGTAACGCTGTTAGAAATGCACGTTGACCTTGACTTGCCCGGTTTTGAGGAAAAAGACGAGGATGGTGCAGAAACGGGTATCGCCGTTCCGTATATCGTTACTATTCATGAAGAAACTTCAGAAATACTTTCTATCCGAAGAAATTTCGAAGAAAACGATACAAAGAAATCAAAAATTCGTTATTTTACGCATTATAAGTTTTTACCGGGCCTTGGTTTTTACGGCTTCGGTCTAATCCACATGATTGGTGGTTTGACAAAGTCTGCTACGTCGATTTTGCGTCAATTAATCGACGCTGGGACGTTAGCTAACCTTCCTGCTGGTTTTAAAGCCCGTGGTTTACGGGTTAGAGATGAAGATTTACCGCTTCAACCGGGGGAGTTCCGTGATGTAGATGCGCCGGGGTCATCTATTCGTGAAGCGATTATGCCGCTACCGTATAAGGAACCGTCTAGCACACTGCTTCAGATGTTAGGCGTTCTTGTCGATAGTGGTCGGCGTTTTGCATCTGTTACGGATATGAACATTGGCGAAGGTAGTCAAGCTAACCCTGTCGGTACTACCGTAGCATTGCTAGAGCAGGGGACAAAAGTTCTTAGCGCTATTCATAAGCGTTTACATTATGCTCAACGTCAAGAATTACGAATTTTAGCAAACGTAATTAAGAATTACCTTCCACCTGAATATCCTTATCAGATACCCGGCGACGTAGGTGCTAGTGCAAAAACAGACGATTTTGACGATCGTATTGATATTGTACCGGTAAGCGACCCGGCAATGTTTAGTATGAGCCAGCGTGTTACGTTAGCTCAGACGCAGTTGCAACTAGCGCAATCTGCGCCGCAGCTTCATGATCTACACGAAGCCTACCGCCGGATGTATCTGGCCTTAAATATCCAAAACGTCGATAAGATCTTGCCGCCAAAAGACGAAGCAGCTCCAAAAGATCCGGTTAGCGAAAACATGGACGCTCTTATGAGTAAGTCTTTAAAAGCGTTTGAATCGCAAAACCATGATGCGCATGTTGCTACGCATAGTGCGTTTTTACAAGATCCGAATGTTCAAAAGAATGCTATGGCTATGCAAGCGCTTATGGCGCATATGCAAGAGCATTTAGCATTGAAATATCGCCAACAAGTCGAACAGATTCTTGGCTTCCCGCTTCCGGCAGAAGGTCAAGTATTACCGCCTGAGCAAGAGGCGATGCTTGCCCAAGCTACCGCTCAAGCAACAGCACAGATATCACAAATGGCACAGCAAATCGCAGGAACAGGTCAATTTGATCCAATAGTACAGCTTAAACAACAAGAGCTACAAATTCAACAACAAGAAGTTCAGCGTAAAGCAATGGCAGATCAAGCGCGTAACCAGCTTGATGCGGCTAAACTTCAACAGGACGGTGAGCTTAAAAAAGCAGAAATTTCTTCTGATGAAGATATTGCTGCGCTCCGTGCAAACGTCACTCTAGCGACAAAGAGGTAGTTATGGCTAATACACGTGTAAAAGATTTGATAGAGCAAATCAAAAATACAACTGACCCTGATATGCTTCAAATTTTGAAATTTGATTTAGCCGAAGCTATGGGCCGTAAAGACGCTGGGGTCAAAAAACCTCCTGTTAGAAAGCGTTCTGGTGGTGGTTCAGAGATGACAGATAAACAAAAGAAATTTGCTGCGTTAGCGGAACCGAGAGATAAGATCACTTATGCTGATAAACTAGCAGGAGCTGGTGTAAAGCGAGCTAGTGGCGGTGGTCAAGGCCAAGGTAGTTTTGGTGGAGACGAGGTTCTTGCTGCGGGGCGTTCAAGAGGTGGTCGTAAAGCGATCCGAGGAACTAAATTTTCAGGACTTTTCTAGTGGATCTTATCAGCTACTTGCTGGAAAAAATAGAAAAACGACAAGTAGAAATCAGCGAAACGCTGATGTCGAATGGTGTGTCTTCTATGGAAGATTACCAACATTATATGGGCCGAGTTTCTGCTCTCGGAGATATAGAACAAATACTTAGAGAAACGCGTAAGCGTATGGAGACTGCCGACGATGACTAAAAGGTTATACGTTCCTGACCGGGTAATAGAGGAACGCCGAGCCGCTAAAATTGTTGAAAACAACAAAGCGGAATCGCAAAAGAAGAAAGATTTGTTGAATCCGGCTACTTTTGCCTTATCAGAGGAAATAGACGAGACCCGACCTGCGTTGGAACGGCTTCCTAAACCTACTGGCTGGCGTATCCTTATCCTTCCATATACATTACCGCAGTCTACAAAAGGCGGTGTTATTCTTTCCGACGAAACACGTGAACGGAACCAGCTGGCGACTAACGTCGGTTACGTTGTTAGTTTGGGTCCAGATGCTTACCGAGATGAGGGTAAATTTCCTGATGGTCCGTGGTGTAAATCGGGTGATTGGGTGATGTTTGGTCGTTATGCTGGTTCTCGTTTTAAAATCGACGGCGCAGAGCCTCGTTTGTTAAACGATGACGAAATTCTTGCGGTGATAGATGACCCGCGTGATATTATTGCTGTTTAGGAGACACCATGTCGGACGTTAAAGAAAAAGAAGAAGTTGTTGAGCAGGGCGAGCTTGAGCTGGATATTCAAGTTGAAGAAGAGGACGAACAGTCAGAAGAGGCTGAAGTTTCTCAAGAAGCTGTTTCAACAGACGAAGAACATGAACAATATTCCGAGGGCGTAAAAAAGCGTATTGACCGTCTAACGTATAAAATGCGAGAGGCGGAGAGGCGGGAACAAGCCGCCCTTGATTTTGCTAAAAAGCTCAAAGAAGAAAACGAAAAGCTCAATAAAAATTACAACGAAAGCACCGCTGCATTTATGACAGAGTCTGCGGGTCGTGTAAAAAGTGAGCTTGCTGAAGCGAAACGAGCTGTAAAGCTGGCGTATGAGGAAGGAGATTCAGAGGCTCTTGCTGATGCGCAAGAAATGGTTTCTCGATTAGCTGTAGAAAATGATCGTCTTACGCGGGACGAAATGCGGCTAAAACAGGAACAAGAAGCAGCTACTGAGGTCACGCTCGATGAGCCAGAGGCTCCGCAAGCAGAACAACAAGCTCAAGTTGCACCAGATCCTCGCGCTCAAAGATGGGCGTCTGATAACGAGTGGTTTGGAAAAGATGAGGCGATGACCTTTACAGCATTCTCAATTCATCGTAAACTCATCGAAGAAGAGGGTTTTGACCCCGCTTCAGAGGATTATTATGCTGAGATAGATTCTCGCATACGAAACGAATTCCCTCATAAATTTGAGGGTCAGAAATCAGGACAACGGAAACCCGCCCAAACTGTTGCTCCTGCTAATAGAAATGTAAAAACCGGGCGCAGGACGGTTCGTTTGACTCAAAGTCAAGTGGCTATCGCTAAAAAACTCGGTGTTCCACTCGAGGAATACGCGAAACACGTGAAGGAGGCTTAAATGTCGGAAATCAACAAAAGGACTCCTCGCGCTTCTGAAACTCGCTCTAAAACTGAGCGCAGGAAACCTTGGAGACCAGCTTCGTCGCTAGAGGCACCGCAGCCGCCTGAGGGCTATAAATTCAGATGGGTTCGTACAGAAGTTCGTGGTCAAGAAGACCGCAAGAATGTATCTGGTCGAATCCGCGAAGGATATGAGCCTGTTCGAGCAGAGGATTATCCAGACTTCGATGCACCGACTATTGAAGATGGTCGTCATGCCGGAGTCATCGGTGTAGGTGGTTTGATGCTTACCAAGGTGCCAGAAGAGATCGCAGAAAGCCGTAATGAATATTTTGAACAGCAAACGTCTGATCAAATGACGGCAGTCGATAATGATCTCATGAAGGAACAACATCCTTCCATGCCTATCTCACAAGATAGACAGTCTCGTGTAACCTTTGGTGGTCCTAACACTAAGTAAGGCCGCTTTATTTCATCCCCTTTAGGAGGACAAAATGGCAAATAAAGATTTTGCTTTTGGCTTGAGGCCAGTCCGTACTATGGGCGGTGTTGCGAACTTCACTGCGAATGAATATACCATTCCGTCAGGGGCCTCGAACGCTATTTATCAGGGTTCGTTGGTTATTATGACGGCTGATGGTAATATCGACATTGCAGCCTCATCTTCGGCTGATATTGTCGGTGTGTTCTACGGTTGTTTCTACACTGACCCGACTACGGGTAAACCCACCCACTCCAACTACTACCCCGGTAGTATCGCTGCAAGTGATATTGTAGCGACAGTATACGATGATCCGCGTATTGTATTTGAAGTGCAATGCGATGGAACACTCGCCGCTACTGCTGTTGGAGAAAATGCTGACACTACTTCAACGACCGGCGGTTCGACAGTAACTGGACTTTCGTCTACCGAAATTTCAGCTTCTACTGGAGCAAGCGCTGCTCAGCTGCGTATTATCGGCATCTCTAAAGATCCTGACAACAGTGACACCGGTTCTGCAAATACGAATGCATACGTTTTGATAAACGAGCATGCGTATACGCAGACGGCTGGCACCTAATAGGGGGAGCTAGATAATGCCTATTTCACGCGCACAACTAGCTAAAGAGCTTGAGCCCGGTCTCAATGCCCTCTTTGGCATGGAGTATGGTCGTTATGAAAACGAACATGCTGAAATCTTCGACACGGAATCTTCGGATCGAGCGTTTGAAGAAGAAGTAATGCTGACCGGTTTCGGTGCAGCACCTTCAAAAAATGAGGGTGGAGCGGTAAATTTTGATTCGGCACAAGAATCATTTACTTCTCGCTACACTCACGAGACTATTGCTTTGGCCTTCTCAATTACTGAGGAAGCTATTGAGGATAACTTGTACGACCGCTTGGCGTCACGTTATACTCGCGCACTAGCTCGTTCTATGGCCCATACAAAGCAAGTTAAGGCGGCTAATGTCCTTAACAACGCCTTCAATTCCAGTTTTACTGGCGGAGATGGTAAAGAGCTTTGTGCAACAGATCACCCACTTTCGGGTGGCGGTACGTTGGCAAACGAGCCGTCTGTTGCAGCTGACTTGAACGAAACCTCACTCGAGGATGCTATGATTAGCATCTCTGGTTTCGTCGATGAGCGTGGTCTTAAAATCGCCCTGCGCGGTATGAAGCTAATTATTCCTCCGGCACTTCAATTTGTTGCTGAGCGTCTAATGGCTTCGACTCTTCGTTCGGGTACTGCCGACAACGATGTAAATGCTCTTCGCAGCATGGGCATGCTGTCGGAAGGCTACGTCATTAATCACTTCCTTACCGATACCGATGCGTTCTTCATTAAGACTGACGCACCGAATGGATTTAAGCACTTTGAACGTGCTCCAGTCCGTACTCAGATGGAAGGTGATTTTGATACAGGCAATATGCGGTTCAAGGCTCGCGAGCGTTATTCGTTCGGATTCTCGGACCCACGTTGTGTATTCGGTTCGCCGGGAGCCTAAAACTCCAAAAACACTTTATCAAAGGGCGGCTTTTCAGTCGCCCTTTTTTGTTTTATAGTAAATTAATTCCTGACAGCGATAGCTGACACTTGCCACGACAGGAGATATAAATGGCAAATACCACGTTCAATGGTCCAGTCCGTTCCGAGAATGGTTTTAAGACCATTATTAAAAACGCTACGACAGGCGCTCTTACGAATGAGATGACCCTGTCCACATACAGCACCTCCATCACCATCGCGGCCTCCGGTACTGACCACAAAGAGTCGTCAATCGGTATTCCGTCCAACTTCATCCCCATGGGTGTTGCCATCACGGTAACCAGCGCAGCGGCTAACAATGTTAACTTGGTTGATATTGGAACAGATGCTGATACGGATGGTTTTGTTGACGGCATCTCCGTTGCGATCAACTCTACTGGCTTCAAGGGTTTCTTCCCTTGCAACGGTGTGCTTGGTATGTCTGGCGGCGCGACTACCGCTGCTACAGAGACCGCCGATGAGGTTGAGGTTGTAATTTCGGGCACAGCAGGTGCTGGCGGCGTTATTGCTCTAAAGTTCTTCGGTATCGCATCCGACTCTCCGACTGCTTAAAGGAGGGTTAAATGGCGGGATCTGACGTAAAGTCAAAGCGTATTACTGGCACAGGCTCTGTCGGTGTTGGTCCTGCGCGTATCCGTCAGATACAGTTGAAAACAGCTTCCGGCACACCTCGTTTAACTGTCACAGACGGCAATGGCGGCGAGACTGTGTTGGATCTGGATTTTAACGCATCTGATACACACTCAGTAAACATCCCAGCAGAAGGTATAAAAGTGAGTGACATTCATGTTGCTACACTTACAAATATTACTGCTGTGACGTTCTTCTTTAACTAGGTGCGTTATGGCTCGCCGTAAGGCAAAAATGCCAAAGCGTAATAAAAAGAACTTTCGTCCTACTGAAAAGGGCGCGGGTATGACTAGAGCTGGGGTAGCTGCATATAGAAGGGCGAACCCCGGTTCTAAGTTAAAGACTGCAGTGACAGGGAAAGTAAAGAAGGGCAGTAAAGCAGCTAAACGACGTAAATCGTTTTGCGCTCGTTCTGCCGGTCAAATGAAAAAGTTTCCTAAAGCAGCAAAAAATCCAAACTCGCGTTTACGTCAAGCTCGTAGAAGGTGGAAGTGTTAATGAAGGCTGAAGAAGTTTTAAAACTGCTAGAAAAGCACGAAGCCGAGTGTAGTCAGCGTTATGGAGATATTCAAGATAAATTGAAAGCTCTCGATAATCGGATGTGGGGACTCATGCTTTTAGTTGTTGTTGCTGCAGGTTTGGAGCAACTTATCTAATGGTGATTGGTCGCGCACAAATGCGGCAACAGGTTTCTAAACCTCCGCAAAAACGGAAGTGGAGTGCGAAAAGAAAAAAGTCTGTGAATTGTAGTCGACCACGTGGTTTTAGTGAAAAGGCGTATTGCGCGGGGAGGAAAAAACGTGGGAAGACGAAAAGATCCTAAAGTAGGAACAGGAAAGAAACCTAAAGGGTCCGGTCGAAGACTTTACACGGATGAAAACCCCAAGGACACTGTTAGAATAAAATTTGCTACTCCTGCGGATGCTAGAGCAACCGTTGCAAAAGTAAAAAAGGTTAAAAAGTCTTTCGCAAGGAAAATACAAATACTAACAGTAGGTGAGCAAAGGGCGAAAGTTATGGGCAAAACAGAAGTTGCTAGAATTTTTCGTCAAGGTAAAGAAAGCATAAGGAGGACTAAAAAAGATGCCTAAAGATGCTTGTTACAGAAAAGTTAAAGCTCGCTATAAGGTTTTCCCATCAGCGTATGCGTCTGGAGCGATTGCTAAATGCCGAAAAGTCGGAGCAGCTAACTACGGAAAATCTAAAAAACGTAAAAAATCGTCTTCTGGAGTCGCGAGAGCGACTGGAGGAGGCTATGGCAAGGCATTGGAACGTGCAGCGAATAGAAGAAAAAGAGCGAGTTCTCAAAAAAATGTTGCAAGAGGCTGCGGAAAAGTCATGTCGGATAGACGAAAAGTGACAAAGTACGCCTGAGGGTTTTATGGCTGTTCGAAAAACAAAAGCTGGTCTTGCTCTTAAACGCTGGTTTAAAGAAGACTGGAAAGATGTTCGCACAGGCAAAAAATGTGGTCGTCGTAAAGGCGAAAAAAGAGGTACACCGTATTGTAGACCTAGTAAACGGATATCTTCGAAAACTCCGAAAACTACCGGTGAAATGACAGCTTCTGAAAAAAGGAGTAGGGTTAGACAAAAAGTTAAGTTAGGTCAACCTGCAAAGGGCAAACCAAGGAACGTAAAACCTCTTCGTCGAAAAAGGAGAAAATCGAAATGAAGAAAAAAGGCATGGCTAAAGGCGGTTATCGCGGCGGTGTAAAAAAGATGTCTAAGGGTGGAGCCGCTGGCGGCGCACCGAGGCGTATGGTGGCCGATCCCGCTGTTGAAGAACTTAATCCCGGTAAAATTGTTGATGTTACAGAAATGGCCATGGGCGGTTTCGTAGATGACAAAATGGTTAATCGGATGATGGGCGGTGGGCGTCCTAAAGGAATGGCAAAAGGCGGTGCAGTTGGTGGTGTTCGTCGGAGATCCAAAGGTGGGTCTGCGGGGGGTCTTAATGCTGCGATAAGAAGAGTAAAAGCCGGGAAGTAACTTGCCATATTTACAAAGCAATATTTCGCATTTCAAGTGTTGGGTGCGAAGAGAGTACACGCATAACCACATGAAATACCATGGCGAGTTTTTACACGCTATGGCGATTGCTGTGACAACGATTCCGAGTCGTTGTTTGAGCTTTCAAGTTTTGTTTACAGGTTTCGAAGTAGACGAAGAAACCGAAGAACAAAATGTTCATGGCGGAGCGATGTGGGCGCGTATGCCGATTACCGCGTTAGTTGGTGATACACCGTTTGAAAAATGGCCGGAACCCATGCCCGTGCATTTTGCTCAGCCGTGGGATTGTATGTCGCATACGCATGCGGTTTACCGTTTAGATCGAGCGCATCCGTGTCCGTGGTTAGCAAAAATCGACGGTGAGTTTTATCCAGCGAAATACTATTTTACTGTGGATTACACAGAAAGTGAAGTGGCAGATGATCCTGCACAACATAAACAAAGTCATGTTTTAGAGTTGTTGGATGCAGGTAGATGGACAGGAAATATTGTAGCGCTGCCTAATAATCGAGTCCGTGTTACTCACCCTGCATGGTTCGAAACCGGTAGCGGTCCTCCAGACTTTCGTCCATCACAGCATATTCACTATTCAAAATCTGATTTAGACTATACGATGGACGTAAATCAAATTTTTGATAATCTGTATGCGAAAGATGACTGATGGCTGTTTCAGATTCTCGAGATTTTAATATTGACGTCTCTGACGCAATAGAAGAGGCATATGAACGCTGTGGTATAGAAGTTCGCGCTGGTTATAGTCTTCGCACTGCTAGACGGTCATTAAACCTAATGTTAGCTGAATGGGCTAACCGTGGTGTAAATCTTTTTACTGTTCAACAGGTAACAACAACACTCACAGAGGGTACAGCTAATTATACGCTTGGCGCGGACACCATTGATATTTTAGAAATGGTTATAAGACGGAGCGGTGTAGATACTCCAATGACAAGAATTGGTCGTGGTGAGTATTTAAATATTCCAAATAAAACAGATAAAGGTCGTCCTTCTCAATTTTATGTTGACAGACAAGTCAATCCTGTTGTTTATCTTTGGCAGTCTCCAGAAAACTCTACAGATCAAATAATCTATTATCGGTTAGTTCGCGTTGATGATGCGGATAACTATAATAATGATTTCGATATGCCTTTTAGATTTTTCCCGTGTTTGGTTGCAGGCTTGGCTTACTACCTTAGCATGAAGATTGCGCCTGATCGTGTCGCTTTACTAAAAGGAGTTTATGACGAGGAATTTGCAAGAGCCGCATCTGAAGATCGAGATAGAGCCAGTCTTCGATTAGTTCCTAGGATTATCAGTTGATGGCTTACGCTACTGGAAAAAATGCCAAATTTATTTCGGATCGGAGTGGGTTTTCCTTTCCGTATTCTGAACGCGTTCGCGAGTGGAATGGAGCAATAGTTCATACTTCAGAATTTGAAGCAAAACATCCACAGCTCGAACCACCCAGAGTAACAAGCGACGCACAGGCTCTAAAAGATGCTAGACCACAAAATCAAATAGAATTTGTTGATATTAGATTCCCTGTATTTGACTTAGTTACATTAAGAACTATTCCTCTGCCGTTCGCAGAAATAGAATTAGGCAGCGTTTCTCTTTCTGGAGCGGTGCCTGTTCAGCCAATTAGTGTGACGCCGACAGGTGTATCAGCTACAGTTTCATTGGGAACGCTAACGATTCAGGGTAGCGTAGCAGTCACATTGACTGGAGTTTCAGCAACGGTATCTGTAACAGCGCCTACGGTGAATGTAGGAATTACTACTTACGCGGTTACGGTGGCTTCGTATTATGGAGCGAACAAATATTATATCGATGGTGTTCGCCAAGCTACGTTGAATTTGAGTGAGGGAAGCACATACCGGTTTGATCAGTCTGACGGCACTAATTCTGGGCATCCTCTAAGGTTTTCCACTACTTCTAATGGCACACATGCAGGGGGTAGTGAGTACACAACAGGCGTGACAACCAACGGTGTGCCGGGCAACGCTGGAGCCTATACACAAATCACAGTAGCGGTAGGCGCACCAACTCTATACTATTATTGCACTCAACATAGCGGAATGGGCGGCACCGCAAATACGCCGTAGGAGTAAAAAATGGCTATTACAACAGCAGTCTGTACAAGTTTCAAGAAAGAGCTTCTTGAGGGTGTTCATAACTTCGCGGGGGGAGGGGACACCTTTAAGGTTGCATTATACACCAGCAGCGCAAGCCTTGGCGCATCTACCACGGCGTACACAACCAATAATGAGGTAAGTGGCACGGGTTATAGCGCTGGTGGAGCCACTCTGACAGCGGTGGCCCCGACAACAAGTGGGACCACAGCGTATGTAGATTTTAACGATGTGACCTTCTCAAGCTCAACAATTACAGCGAGAGGTTGCTTGATCTACAACAGCAGTGATTCAAACAAAGCGGTTGCCGTATTCGACTTTGGATCTGATCAAGCGTCCAGCAGTTCCAACTTTACGATCACCTTCCCAACTGCGGATGCGAGCAGTGCGATTGTAAGGATTGCTTGATGGCTTTTACCTACGCGCAATTAAAAACAGCGATTCAAGATTACACGGAAAACACCGAAACGTCTTTCGTGACCAATCTACCTGTTTTCATTCGCGCCGCTGAAGACCGTATTTTTAAGCTGGTTGACCTAGAAGTCTTCCGTAAGAACGCCACCAGTGCTTTGACGCAGAACGACCCCTATTTATCTGTCCCATCTGATTATCTTGCGTCTTTTTCTTTGTCCATTACTAACAGCAGTTCAAAAGAGTTCTTGTTACAGAAGGATGTGAATTTTTTACAAGAGTATCATCCAAACGCTTCATCTACCGGCACTCCAAAATATTACGCTTTTTTCGATGTAAGCAACTTTATCGTAGCCCCAACTCCTGACAGCAATTACACCTGTGAGCTTCATTATTACTACCGTCCGGCGTCTTTGACTGCGGGAGCGGACGGTGGAACCACATGGCTAAGTGATAACGCTCCCAACGCCTTGCTTTACGGTTCGCTGTATGAAGCGTATATTTACATGAAGGGTGAACAGGACATGCTTCAGATGTACGAGAAGCAGTTCACCGAAGCCTTGTCTCGGATTAAAGATCTGGCAGAAGCTAGGGAAAACAGTGATGCGTATCGCAGAGGTCTGCCGGATCGGCCTCGGACATAAGGAGTAGAAGATGGCAACATCAAACGCAGCAACCACCTACTTGGAGAACAAGCTACTTAGCCTGATCTTCAAGAATAATGCCGGAAGTTTTTCAAGTCCGGGCGACTCAATCTATGTCGGGTTAGCCACCGCTGTTAGCAACGCAGAAGCAGGCACATTAACCGAAGTCAACACCTCTACACAGGACGCGAACTATGTTCGCAGGCAGGTGACAGCAGCAAACTGGACACTGGCTTCCTCGTCAACAGATCAGCAGACGGTCGTAAACGCTGCTAATATTGAGTTTCCGGCATCCAGTGGTGTAGCCACCTACACTGTGACACATGCTTTCCTCGCAGACGCATCAAGCAGCGGAAATATCTTGTTTGTCGGCGCACTGGACGCATCGAAGGCGATTGCATCAGGCGACATCTTCCGCATCAATGCAGGGAACCTCACCATTGAGTTGAAGTAAATGGCACTTGTTCTGAAAGATCGTCTGAAGGAGACGACCACTACAACCGGCACTGGCACCTATACACTCGCTGGTGCCGTTACTGGTTTTGAGGCGTTTTCGCAAGTCGGCAACGGGAACACGACCTATTACTGTTGCACGGATGGCACAGACTTTGAGATCGGAATCGGAACATATGCGTCGTCAGGCACGACGCTGGCTCGTACCACAATCCTACAAAGCTCTAACAGTGATAATGCTGTTAGCTGGTCCTCTGGTACGCGCACTGTCTTCTGTACGCTGCCTGCTGAAAAGATGATCTTTAATGATGCTAGTAATGTGGCGCAAAACTTTACAGAGCAAGATCCGAATGCGTTAGCGTTCGCGATAGCGTTAGGATAGTGACATGGCGAATGCGTTCAAGACTTTCACAGATACGGCGGTAGGCACCGGAAACGCAGATGTCTACACCTGCCCCTCTGCTACAGAGACAACGATCATCGGCTTGAACATAGCCAACATCTTGACCGTCTCTATCACAGTCAATGTCCAGCTTATCAACAACGATGGCGACAATGTCCACATAGTTAAGTCGGCCATTGTGCCTGTGGGTTCGTCGCTGGTCGCGGCGGGTGGTGATCAGAAGATTGTAATGAATGCGAGCGACGTTTTGCGGATCACTGCAAGTCAAGCATCCGCTGCTGATGTAACCTTGTCGGTATTGGAGATTACCTGATGGCACTTAGCACGATTGATACAAATCAGATTAAGGACGGCGGTGTTACTAACGCAGACTTGGAAGCCAGCACGGCGGCAAACCCGTTTCGCACTAACGCCACCAGCATTACTAGCGACCTGACGATTGCATCGACAGAGAACGCTGGGTGCTTTGGTCCGATTACCGTTTCCGCGACGATTACGATTAACGGAGTGCTGACCATTGTCTAGTCGTATTGATGTCGATGAAATCAGATCGAAGACGGCCAACGGCAACCTTACGTTTCAACCAAACGGCACAGGTATGCTGGTGCCACAGCGCCCTGTCGCCTTCCAAGTTGGGGCAACGGACATCGACCAGTCTGGCTCCGCAGACACTAACAATGTGGTTCAGTGGGAATTTGTAACTTTAGACACTGGTAGTTACTGGGACTCCACTAACCACAGGTATACGCCTCAAGTAGCGGGGTTTTACCTTTTCGGCGGCGTTGTACGTTTTGCTACATCACCGGGCCAATATGCAAATACAAAGCTACGAAAAAATGGCGCAACTCAAAGTTCAATCCAGATAAATTCTGGAAGCTCTTCTAATGATATTTTAGGCAATAGTTCAATTTCAATTCCTACAATGATGGTTCAAATGAATGGTTCATCTGATTACGTTGATGTTGCTTTTGCGTCTAAAAAAGCATCAACAATTAGCGACACATCTAGTGTGCCGTCCGTATTTTGGGGCGTGTTAATGCACGGGACATAGGTGAAGTAATGGCATCAGAAATCGGCGTACAGACAATACAGCATACTAACGGCACCGACGCGATGACCATCGACTCGTCTGGTCGTGTGCAGTTACCAGCCATTCCGTGCTGTCATGTAAGATTGACCACAAGTAATTCACAAGACACAAGTAACCCGTATACAACCACCGGTACCAATATTAAATTTGATTCCATAATTTTGAATCAAGGCTCTTGCTACAGTGCAAGTACGGGGGCGTTCACATGTCCGGTAGCTGGCGTCTACGCCGCGCAGGCTCAGTTTCTTGCTAACAATGGCACAACAACTAATCATCAATTTTCATTGCTTCACAATTCAACAACGATGCACTTGGGTTACAGCGCCGTAGACAGTACGTATGTTGAACTACACGCTCATGCTTTAATTGACTGCGCTGCAAATGACACCATCAGTGTTCGATTCGATTCAGGTCAAATTTACATCGACGCTAACGGAAACTATTCGTCTTTTACCGTAAGATTGGTGGGCTAGACAATGACCGGAATCATCAAGGTAGACACCATACAGAACAACGGCGGGACCACGGGCCTGACGATTGACTCATCTGGTCGAATTAACCAGCCAACAAAGCCTATAATGTCCTGCAAGTCAGATAATGGAGCCACCAACCTCACAAGCACAGGCATGTGGTGGAGAGACAGCGTAAACGGCGGCACCACTTTTCTTGTTAATCAAGGCGGCATTACTCACGACAGTTCTGATGGCAAATTTACATTACCTGTGACCGGCATTTACAGGCTCGAATATCACTCAATGCTTCTTGGCGACGGCAGTCAAGTGCAATGGAGATGGCTTAAAAATGGCAGTAGTACGCTGTTAAGATTTATAGGTCGGGGAATAGATAACTCTAATTGGACTCCATTTGATGGCACGTTTGTCGGTTCGTTTAGTGCGGGAGATTACATCCAACAAGAATTTACTCAAGTTGGTCTAACGTATGATGTGCATGGTCAGACTTATGAAAACTTTAGTATTGAGATGATTGGATAAGCCATGGCATATATCGGCAAGGCACCAAACACAGCGATAGTAAACCAAGCGACGAGCCAGAGCTTCAGCGGCAATGGCTCGACGACTGCGTTTACGCTGACTAGGTCTGTCAATGTAGGCGAAGACCTAGAGGTGTTTGTCAACAACGTCCAGCAGGAGCCGGGGTCTGGCAAGTCCTACACCGCATCCGACACGACCCTTACGTTTGACGAGGCACCGCCGTCCGGCACCAACAACGTGTACGTCATCTACCGTGGTGAGGCGACTATTAATCCGCGCCTAGAGCATGACGCAAACGCTGCGCTGGCGGCGACGACGGGCACGTTCACAGGTGACCTGACCGTGGATACCGACACCCTCAAGGTTGATAGCAGCAACAACCGTTTGGGTGTGGGAACAGCCAGTCCAAGCACCAAAATT
>VTLG01001056.1_pt1 | contig 20136 bp, 25 predicted proteins | sample 4694571 | NCBI WGS metagenome assembly VTLG01 (sample SAMN12604809, study PRJNA352737) | marine metagenome | biome: ENVO:00000447; feature: ENVO:00000209|ENVO:00000569|ENVO:01000036; material: ENVO:00002151; isolation source: viral sequences binned using virsorter ... | reverse complement strand
CTTCGTGATGCTGGATATGTTGTTAATCGTATAGTTTCTATTATAGATCGTCAAGAAAATGGTGAAGCGGATACTGCTATGAAATTAGCAGGATTGGAACTTTATAGTTTATTTTCTTTAGATGAATTATGCCAAGAATGAATAAAGAAACTAAATTAGTATTTGCATTAGAGCATGTAGCGCATTTAGAGGATCTTATAGTTGATAATGAATGGGAAGCTTTTCTTGCTCATGACTTAACACATATGAAGATTGAATTTGAAAGACAGTTGAGTAATGAAAGGGCTAGAAAAAGTAGATAAATTATGGTAGAATAATAAAAAACAAATCATGAGTAAATTGACAAAGAAACAAAGGCATCAAGTTAAATCTAGGTGGTATTATATTTTCTGGGGTGCTGCAACATTATCAGTATTTGCAGGGCAATTGTATGTTGGTTCTGGATATCGTAAAATGTCAGAATCTTTTGATAGAATTGTAAATGGTATTGTTGTTGAAATGGAAAGAGATCGTACTAAGTTTTACTAATGAATGAAGATGAATTGGAAAGACAACGTTGCATTGATGATGACTATAATGTAGTTAATCATTATTATGCCGCAAAGAGAATGCACCCTAATATACCTTTTTATCTTCAGGATGAAAACGGTGAAACATTTGAGTTTGGGTGGAGTTTAATTTACCAGTATATTGCAAAACTTACCCAAGATGAAGACGACTCAGAAATCCCTGAAAACACCCCTTAGATATCCTGGTGGCAAGTCTCGTGCTTGCACTAAGATGGATCCATATTTTCCTGATCTTAGAAACTATAGTGAATTTCGTGAACCATTTATTGGTGGAGGTAGTGTTGCAATACATGTCAGTAAGAAATATCCAGACCTAAGTATTTGGGTAAACGATCTTTATGAACCACTTGTAAACTTCTGGCAGCAATTGCAGATGTTTGGTGTAGAATTAAAAGATCAATTATTAGATTATAAATCCACTCATAATGACCCAGAATCAGCAAGAGAACTTTTCAATAACTCCAAAGATATTATTAACAGTAGGGATTGCTTATCCCTTGACCGCGCTGTGGCTTTTTATATTGTTAACAAGTGCAGTTTCAGCGGTCTCACTGAGAGCTCTAGTTTTTCATCTCAAGCTTCCAGTAGCAATTTTTCAGTACGGGGGATTGAGAAATTACCTGGATACTCTGAAATAATCACTCATTGGAGAATAACTAATTACTCATATGAGTATTTGATGTTGGAGGAAATTCCTGATGATAAGAATGTTTTTATGTATCTAGATCCTCCTTATGACATTAAGGATAATCTTTATGGTAAGAAAGGATCTATGCATAAAGGATTTGATCATGATAAATTTTCTCATAATTGTGATATTCAATCTATGGATATGATGGTAAGTTATAATTCTGATCAATTAGTTAGAGATAGATTTAATGGGTGGGCTGCTGCTGAATTTGATCATACATATACTATGAGATCTGTTGGTGAATATATGCGTGATCAACAGAAAAGAAAGGAATTGTTATTGTTCAATTACAAAATAGAGGACAGTGTATATGAATGATCCAGACGAGAATCCATTTTGGGGTGAACCTACTCCTACTGATGTTTGGGATGATATGCAAAAACTTGATCATTTGTATGAAGAGTTGATGTGGGATCATAGAGATAAACTTGAATTTGCAATAGAAGGAAATCACATTACAATTAGAAACAGATCTAGAGAAGGTAGATGACTGAATTGAAAGATTGGTTAAATTCAATTAATCAAACAAAGAAGAATTTGATTGATGAAGATCCTTCCTTAGAGAAGGAGTATCCTCCATACATCATCAATCGCTGTTTTTCAGGACATCTTGATGCAATTATGTTTGCAAATGAGATGAATCAGTATCATTTTCTTGATAGGAAGATGCAATATGATTTTTTGCTAAATACCTTGAGATCCAAGAAGAGATTCTCTCCTTGGCTCCGTAAAGATACAATCAAAGATCTTGACTTGGTAAAACGTTATTATGGTTATAGTAACGAAAAGGCAAAACAAGCTCTGCGAATCCTAACAAAAGAACAACTTAATTTTATAAGATCTAAATTTGAAACTGGAGGAAGACAATGAGTGTGGTTCAAGAGCCTGAAGTAAAGTGGGCACCTGATCAGATGGTAGAAGTGGTTCTGGGTGAGCCAGATGATTTCCTTAAAGTCAGAGAAACTTTAACAAGAATTGGGGTAGCATCCCGTAAAGAGAAGAAAATATATCAATCATGTCATATCTTGCACAAGCAAGGAAAGTATTATTTGGTTCATTTTAAGGAGTTATTTGCACTCGACGGCAAACATGCAAATCTAACCCAGAATGATATTCAACGTAGAAATCGTATCGCTCAACTTATTGCTGATTGGGGTTTAGTGACAGTTGTTGATGCAAATAAAATTCAAGACATTGCTCCATTAAATCAGATTAAAGTGTTGTCATATAAAGATAAAGGTGACTGGATCCTAGAAACCAAGTATAATATAGGATCAAAGAGAAAGAAGGTGGAAGAAGAATAGTTTATGAGCAATCTTTATAATGGAATTAGTGAACGTCTTTATTACACACTAGGTAAGAGAGCAGTTAGTGCCAGTTCTCATGATATCTACATGGCATTATGTTATGCCGTAAGAGATCAGATGATGTCATATCATCTTACTCCAGAGGTGTGTGATCAAACTAAAGAAGTTGCATACCTATCAGCAGAATTTTTAATAGGACCACAACTTGGTAATAATCTTTTGAACCTTGGGTTGGAATCTGAGGCAAGAACTGCATTACTTGAATATGATTTAACATTAGAACAGGTGTTAGATTTGGCAGAAGAACCTGGACTTGGTAATGGTGGTTTAGGACGTCTGGCTGCTTGCTATATGGAATCTCTATCAACTTTAAAGATACCTGCTACAGGTTATGGTATAAGGTATAAGTTTGGCATGTTCAAACAGATGATCAAAGACAACATGCAAATGGAAGTCACTGATAACTGGTTGCATGGAGATTGGCCTTGGGAGCTTGCACAACCAGATGAATCTGTTCTTGTTGGATTTGGTGGTAGAGTAGAGAATTATATTTCAGATAGAGAAAATTATAGAGTTCGTTGGGTTCCTTATGAACAGGTAGTTGCAGTTCCTTATGATGTATTGCAGTTAGGATATAGAGTTGATAGATGTAATAGGTTGAGACTATGGAGAGCAGATGCTACTGAAATTTTTGATTTCTATGCATTTAATATTGGTGACTATATGGGATCTGTAGAACAGAGTGTTTCTTCTGAAACTATCTCTAAGGTTCTTTATCCCAATGATGGTACAGATCAAGGTAAGATATTACGTTTAAAACAACAGTTCTTTTTTGTTAGTGCATCTCTTCAGGATATGATTAGAAACATGGATAAATGTAATGTTTCTATGGAAGAGTTTCCTAATAGATACCAGATTCAATTAAATGATACTCATCCTGCTGTAGCAGTAGCAGAGATGATGAGATTACTTGTAGATACAAAACATATAGAATGGGAACCAGCATGGGAGATAGTCAGTAAGACTATTGCATATACTAATCATACTTTACTTCCAGAAGCATTGGAGAAGTGGGATCTTTCACTCTTTAAGACTCTTCTTCCTCGTCATATGGAGATCATTTATGAGATCAATAGGAGATTCTTACAGGTAGTAAGACTTCATTATCCTGCTGATGATACTATGTTGGAGAAGATGTCCATCATAGACGAGAGTGGTAATAAGTCAGTTCGTATGGCTAATCTTGCAACTATAGGATCACATCATGTAAATGGTGTTGCAGCATTGCATTCTGATCTTATTAAGAAACAGTTGATGCCAGAGTTTGCTGATCTATGGCCTTATAAGTTTACTAACGTAACTAATGGAGTTACGCCAAGAAGATGGGTTGCTTCATGTAATCCTGGTTTAACTGAGGTTCTTGATCAATATACACCAGGTTGGATTACTGATGGTGAGCAACTTAGAAAATTAGAGAATTATATAGATGATGAGGATTTAATAGAAAAATTTGGAACATGTAAAGTACTTGGTAAACATGCTCTTGCGAATTATATTCATGATCAACTTGGAATTTCTGTTGATCCATCCAGTATGTTTGATGTTCAAGTTAAAAGAATTCATGAATATAAGAGACAACATTTATTAGCATTATGGGTAGTTCATCAGTATCTTTGTATTAAGAATGGTCAAGAAGTTGTTTCTAGAACAATAATTTTTGGTGGTAAAGCCGCACCAGGATATTATTTTGCAAAATTAATAATTAATTTTATTTGTTCTGTTGCCGAGGTAGTAAATACTGATCCTGATATGGATGGTAAGTTACGTGTAGTATTTTTACCAAACTATAGTGTTAAGTTAGGAGAGAAAGTATATCCTGCTGCTGATCTATCAGAACAGATTTCTACTGCTGGTAAGGAAGCATCTGGAACAGGAAATATGAAGTTCCAGATGAATGGTGCTCTTACAATAGGAACTCTTGATGGTGCTAATGTAGAGATACGTGATCTTGTGGGTGAGGATAATTTCTTCTTATTTGGACATGATGAAAAGAGTATTGCTGATTTATGGTCAAATGGATATGATCCGAAACAATATATGAGCCCAGAACTTTGGGAAACATTTAATCTTATTAAAGGTGGACATTTTAGTAATGGTGATAAAGAAGTTTTTGAACCACTTTTAAATAATTTATTGAATCATGATCCTTTTTGCGTATTTGCTGATTTCTCTGATTATCTTGATGCTCAAGATAGAGTTAGTAATGCATGGAAGGATTGGAGGAACTGGCAACGTATGTCATTAATCAATGTTGCAAGATCAGGATTCTTTTCTTCGGATAGATCAATCCGGGATTATTGCGAATCTATTTGGGGGATAAATATCTAAAAAGTATTAATATTAATGAGTCGTTACAGCAAAATATTTCACCATATAACTGTAGATGACGTTAAAAAGAAACGTCAAGATAATATTGTTGCGGAAAAAATAAAATTAGAAGAAGAAAAAAAAGAAAAGGAAATTAAAGAATATATTGATTCTGTTGTAGAGAAGACCAAGTCTAATTGGCTTCAGGAAATGATGACCACAGCTCAGGTGTTCTCATATACTTTACCTGCAACGGGGAACACTGATCATCAGACTATGCAAAGTGGGTTTGATGGTGAATCAATTACTGCTCTCACAAGTTTTACTGATATTGCTCTTGTTAATGATCCTCATGATATGGGTACTAATATTAGGAATAATAATGATCCTAATTTAGTTCCTACTAATATGGATGCCAATCATACTGCTAACACAACTAGTTCAGGACTTGAAGGAGACAGTGGAGGATTTAGAGGGATTAATTGGACTTCTACATCTACTGCGACAAATGAAAATCAACCAGTAGATACTTCTGTTTCTGGTGGAGATACTGAAGGTGAATATATGTCTAATCGTGTAGGAGCGCATTTGTCTTGGGGATCCCCAGGAAATCCTGGTTATCCTAGATTTGCTGCACTTAAAGCAGTTGATACTACTTATATGGATACCATTAATATTAATTGGTTTACCAGAGGATTAATAACTCAGGATCTTGCTCCAGGATCAGAAACATATGGTCAATATGTTACTAGGGATGATACAGATTTCACTGAACCTGGTGATGGAATATATCTTTTCTATTGGGCTGGTGATAAAGAAGGTGCAGCACAATATGCTGGTGATTTAAATGCAAGTACTAAAGATCATGATGGATGGAGACCTGTTAATGTTAAACCTGATGGAACAACTGATAGTGGTTATAGTCCTCTTCTAATACCACATAAAGCTGAAGGTTATAAGGGTAATAGATTCTTTAAAAATGATTTAGAACTTCCTCCTTGGACTAGGGATAAGAATACAAGATTTATAATTGTTCAAATAGATAATCATACAGGTATTCATAAGTCTCGTTGGGGAATGACTAGTGTTCGTTTCCAGAGAAGAGCTCCAATGAATGTTGTTGTTGCTCTTGACAATCCAGCAGCATCTGCATTTGTTAGACTTGGACAAGGGTCTGCAATAACTGATCCTAAAAAGAGAAAGAAAAGAGTAGAGAAGATATTAAAGGCATCTAAGGATTATGTTACTAAAGCAATAGGAAAGGATTTTCCTGGTACAGATGTAGAGATTGGAGAAGCACAGGGTACTGGAAGTATACAACAGCAGAAATGGGCTGATACGACACAGAGATTTATTCAAACTGGAACTTTAGATCAACAGCTGGATAAATTTGTTGGTGATGTAAAACCTGCTGCTGGTTGGGATGATGTATCTGATGAAGAACTTGAATGGAATGATATGAATAGAAATGAGAAGGGTGAAGTTATAAGAGTAATGCCACCACCAGAGGAACAGAATAGACGTTGGGAAAGACTTCCTTATAATTATAAGGATCAATATGGGTTTGATGATGGTCCTCCTGTAGGATTATGGCCACCACATGAGAATTCAATTGTTTTACCAGCTACAAAAACATTCGTAAACCCCAAAACAGGTCAGAGATATGAGGCTCATAATCAGAACTTTGGTGTTGATCCTAATTCTGGATGGGTAACTCCAGAACCTGGATATGGAGATAGAATAGGTACTAGCCCAGATCGGGGATGGCCTGCTGTTGTTATAGACAAGGATGGGGATGGTGTAGATGATCGAGATCAAGTAGGACCAGGACAACCTAGAATTATAGGACCATTTCCATTTCCTCCTGATAAAGTTCCACCTAAAGATCCTATAGTTCCACCTCCTGAAGAAGATCCTGAAGATCCTTGGGTTCCTCCCGTTATACCACCACGTCCACCAGTAGACCCAATACCTCCTAAAGATCCTATAGTTCCACCTCCTGATGATCCTAAAGATCCTCCTAAGAAACCCCCTATAGATAAGGAACCTCCTCGTAAGTATCCTCCACCAAGATCACCAAGGGATATTCCTTATCTAAGACCTGATGAGGATGAATATGATCTGAGGGATCCAGAAGAACGTCAGAGATTTAATAGAGATAAAGAAGCGTTCAAGGATCATATATGGAAATGGATTAATGATAACTATGATATTAGTGATCCAAAATTTGTCCTCAATGGAGAGGAAGATTATTTCTTAAATCCAGAAGCTGAAAAAATGCTAAGGAGTAGAGCAATGAATATCCCATATGGGGATAAGGAAATTGCGGAAGTTAAGAAACAGATTAAGTGGGTGTATAAATCTCCAGATGAGGGATGGACAGATACAAATGGGACTCGACATCAATATCTGGAACCTTTTGAGTATAATGGTGAACTATATTATCCAGGAGGAGAATATACTTATTCTACGGGTGCAACAGCATCAAGAGCAAATAGGGATCGTCCTGGTGCAGTTAGTGAATGGTTTAATTGGATATACAGGAGAAGTCCAATTGATGGAAAGATATATTCTAATTTTGATGATATGGAGGCTCAGAGAAATGGTAAAGATCCTGCAGAACAATTAAAATATCTAATGGTTCATCATAATGTAATGACTGTTGGTGGTCTCTTGTCTCCAATGGAGATATTAAATTATTATCGAAATGCTTCTAGTGCTGCTGCAATTGAACCGCAACGATCTATGAATCCATCTCCTCATCAGACCTTTAGATGGGGTGAAATGTGGTTCCAGAAGTTTGCTAAAGGTGTTAATGAATGGTATGCTAAGAATCCTCAGTATCCAAATCCACTTAATGATACACCCACTCCTACACCAACACCTACTCCAGAACCTATTGTAACTCAGAGTGATAAGAAGACATCTCCTAGTAGAGAAAGGAGACAACAGTTGAGTGTGAATGAACCAATAGTAAGATCACTTTCTACACCTAACTTTAAACCTAAGAAGAAAAAGAAAGTTGGGTCTGTTGTGAATGAAGCTACTTTTGATCAAATTAAAAGGTTAAGGAAGCATTGGGGATATAAAGATAAACCATCTCCAACAGAAGATGGGTTCCCAGAACAACCACCTGCAAAGATTGATCCTCAAACTGGATTCCATCCAGAGTATGGAAAGAAAGCAAAACGGTATGGGAAGTTAGATCCTCAGAGTGCTGAATCAATGCCACCAACAGGGGATCAAGAAATTGATTCTACAGTAGAAAAACAAAGGAATCATAAGGAAAGGGCAAGAAAAATAAAGAATCTTGTTGGACAAAATAAAAAAAAGACTTAATTGAATTTGAATAGATTATGAAAAAATTTATTTTTGATGTTGATGGGACATTAACTCCCAGTAGACAAATAATTAATGAAGAATTTTTATCATTCTTTTTTAGATTTACATTCAATAATGAGGTATATCTAGTTACTGGTAGTGATAGGGAAAAGACTTTAGAGCAAGTAACTCCTGAATTATATGATAATTGTGAGAGAGTTTATAATTGTTCTGGTAGTGATGTATATGAAGGTGATATGAATGTTTATAGATCTGATTGGGATTTACCTTGGGAAGTAGAAAGATTTTTAGATGATGAATTGGATTATAGTCAGTTTCCTATGCGTAATGGGAATCATATTGAAAGGAGACCTGGTGGAATTAATTTTAGTATTTTAGGTAGAGCACAGGATCCTTTTTTTGGTAGATCCGAATATGTTAAATGGGATAAAGATACTGATGAAAGATCAGATATAGCAGATAGGATTAGAAGTAATTTTCCTGGTTTGTCTGTAGCACTAGGTGGTCAAACAGGTATTGATATTGGACCTTATGGTAGTGATAAGAGTCAAATATTAAGAGATTTTTCTAAAGATGATGAGTTGTATTTTTTTGGTGATAATATTGAAAAGGGTGGTAATGACCATACCTTAGCAATGGAAATTGTAAATAATATGATGGGAACAGCGTATAATGTAGAAGATTGGAGGGAAACCAGAACCATATTAGAGGGTATTCACTAATAGTGTTTACTATTAAAGTGTTATAATTAATTATGATCGCCGTAAGGGATCACAAAACACAAACTCGCTTTTAAAGGAGCTACTAAGATGACTAACTTAGCAACGTATCATGCTGCCAACCTTCCAGAATTGATGAAGGTGATTCGACAAAATGGCATAGGTATGGATGATTACCTAGACAGATTTTTTAACGCACCAACTCAAACGTCAAACTATCCACCTTACAATCTTGTAAGTATTAATAATGTTGAATCTCGTTTAGAGATTGCACTTGCAGGATTTAAAAAGAAGGAAGTTAAAGTTTACACTGAGTATGGTAAATTGGTTGTAGAAGGTAAGAAGGAAGAAAAAGAGAATGTAGAGTATCAATATAAAGGATTGTCCAATAGATCTTTTAATAGAATCTGGACAATTTCAGATGATACTGAAGTAAGGGATGTTAAATTCCAAGATGGACTTCTTACTATTAATTTGGGTAAGATAGTTCCTGAGCATCATGCTCGTAAGGAATATCTCTAAATAAAATGTTCGAGATAGATTAAGAGGGTATTGACTACCCTCTTTTTTATTGCTATAATGTCAAATACCTAGGTAAATAAAATGTCTGTTAAGATTGCTCTGTTAAAATCTGGAGAGAAAGTAATTGCTGATATCAAAGAGTTGGTATCTGATGAAGATGAAAATAAAAGTGTATATGGATATCTTTTTGTTAAACCAAAAAAAGTTGATTTAAATGCACCAGTTTTTCTTTCAGAAGATTCTGCTGGAGAAGAATCATCTGTTCAGGTTTCTCTTTCTCAATGGTGTCTTATAACTAAAGATAAAGAGTTTGTAATACCAAAAGATTGGATTGTGACATTTATGGAACCAGTTGATAGATTATTGGGAATGTATGAGGAATCTTTAAATGATTAAATGTTTATTATTAAAAATCGGTACAACATTAATTGCTGAAATGATGGAAGTTGGTGCTGAAGTTGGTGAACCAGATTGTCGATTAATTAATCCTTTTAGAATTACTGATGAAGGAGTTTTTGTTCGTTGGCCAGCAGTTACGGATCAAAGAACATTAATGATACATTCAGATAGCATATTAACTATCGTAGATCCAAGTGAAGATATTATGAAAGAATATAAGGAGGCTATAGCATGAAGGTCTTGAGTATTGATTTGGACTATATTATGAGTCCATCAATCCAATTATATCAAGGATTAATATGGGATGAAAATCCAAATAGTAGATGGGAATATTTGTATGAGTTTTCGGATTTTAAGGAATCTCATTTGGTAATTGATCAGGCATCTTTACTTTATTGTTATGATACTTTTTTAAAATCATTGAATAATTGTTCTAGTGTTTCTTTTGGTTATGAACATGATTCAATACTTTATGCACTTCAAGATAAAACTGATTTAGAAATTATTAATATTGATCATCATGATGATGTTATTTCTGATGAATTTAAGGAACTTGAAAATCCTAATGTTCCTAGTCAGGAAGTAGAATATTATACTATTGAACATCATGATAGAGTGAATGAAGGTAATTGGGTTGGTTGGCTTAATACCCAAAATAAACTAAAATCTTACACTTGGATTCATAATGAGAATAGTGTAAATTTATTCCAACATAATGACTTTAATGTTAAAGTATTGGGTGAAAAATATAAGTGGCACTTGAGGGATAAATATGAATTTGAAGATTACAACTTCGATCATATATTTGTGTGTCTATCTCCACAGTATACCCCCAAAAATCATTGGCATTATTTTACAATGTTCCTAATGGCATATGAGGAGTTTACTGGTAAGAAGGTTGACTGTGATGCTTTTGCTAAGAAAAAATTTGAATTTGAACTACGCCACAATCAAGTAACTGATGAGATTCTACACAAACGTCCAAATGGTGGGTGACCAGTTTCTGGTCCGTGGTTATGAAGATGGAAAACACTTTGCAACTCGTGAGAAATTTTACCCTACATTATTTGTTCCTGCAAAAAAGAAAACTAAGTATCAAACCCTTCATGGTGAGTATGTAGAATCAGTTGAACCTGGTTCTGTTAGAGATTGTCGTGAGTTTATAAAGAGATATGATGGTGTAGAGAATTTTAAGATTTATGGTAATGAGAGATTTATTTACCAATATATTTCTGATACTTATTCTCAGGATGAGATTAAGTTTGATACATCTAAGATTAAAATAACAACACTTGATATTGAGGTTAAATCTGAGAATGGATTCCCTGATGTGGAATCTGCTGCTGAAGAGATTCTTCTTATATCAATACAGGATTATAATACAAAAGAAATAACAACTTGGGGTCTTGGACCATTTAATAATAATCAGAAGAATGTAACTTATAAAGAATTCAGAACTGAGTACGAATTATTAAATGATTTCATTAACTGGTGGATGATTGAGGAAAATACACCAGAAGTTATTACTGGGTGGAATAGTAAGTTATATGATATTCCATATATGTGTCGTAGGATTGAAAGAATCCTTGGTGAGAAATTATTAAAACGTATGTCCCCTTGGGGATTAGTGACAGAGGATGAAACTTTTATTGCTGGTCGTAAACATATTTCTTATGATATTGGTGGAGTATCACAGCTAGATTATCTTGATCTTTATAAGAAGTTTACATATAAGGCACAAGAGTCTTATCGATTAGATTATATTGCTAGTGTAGAACTGGGGCAGAAGAAATTAGATCACTCTGAGTTTGATACGTTTAAGGATTTCTACACAAAGGGTTGGCAGAAGTTTGTAGAGTATAATATAATTGACGTGGAACTTGTTGACCGTATGGAAGACAAGATGAAGCTAATTGAATTAGCTTTAACTATGGCATATGATGCCAAGGTGAATTATGAAGATGTGTTCTATCAGGTGCGAATGTGGGATACGATCATATATAATTACCTGAAGAAAAGGAATATTGTTATTCCTCCTAAGAATAGATCCGATAAAAACGAAAAATACGCAGGAGCATATGTCAAGGAACCGATACCAGGAAAGTATGATTGGGTGGTCAGTTTTGATCTCAATAGCCTGTATCCTCATCTTATTATGCAATATAATATCAGTCCCGAAACCCTCCGGGAGACTAGACATTCCAGCGCGAGCGTTGAGAGGATCTTAAATCAGGAAATAGATTTAGCAGGTGAATTTGCAACCTGTGCTAATGGAGCACAATATAGGAAGGATGTGCGTGGATTTCTTCCAGAGTTGATGGAAAAGATTTATAAGGATAGAACGATATATAAAAAGAAGATGCTGGCGGCAAAGCAGGATTATGAGAAGACCCCCACTAAGACATTGGAAAAGGAAATTGCTCGTTGCAACAACATCCAAATGGCGAGGAAGATTCAGCTTAATTCTGCTTATGGTGCTATCGGCAATCAGTACTTCCGCTATTATAAATTAGCAAACGCGGAGGCAATTACTTTATCTGGTCAGGTATCTATTCGATGGATAGAGAATAAGATGAACCAGAGAATTAATAAAATTTTAAAAACTGAGGAAATTGATTATGTTATTGCTTCTGATACCGATTCCATTTATCTTAACTTGGGTCCTTTGGTCGAAACTGTATACAAGGGGAGAGAGAAAACTAATGAAGGCGTTGTCACGTTCCTTAATAAGGTCTGTGAAATGGAATTTGAGCCTTATATTGAAAGTTGCTACCAAGAATTGGCCAACTACGTAAATGCTTATGATCAAAAGATGGTGATGGCAAGAGAGAACATTGCCGATAGAGGTATATGGACTGCGAAGAAAAGATATATTTTAAATGTGTGGGATAGTGAAGGGGTAAGATATGAAGAACCTAAGTTAAAGATGATGGGTATTGAGGCAGTTAAATCCTCAACACCAGCACCTTGTCGTCAAATGATTAAGGATGCACTTAAATTGATTATGGTTGCAACTGAAGATGAGGTAATTGATTTTATTGATAAGTGTCGTAAGGAGTTTAATGCACTTCCTCCAGAGGATATTGCATTTCCAAGAACAGCATCAAATGTTCAGAAGTATCATGCATATTCTACAATATATGCGAAAGGAACTCCTATACATATACGGGGTGCATTGCTTTTTAATCATTATATTAAACAAAAGAAACTGACTAACAAATATTCACCTATTGGTAATGGTGAGAAAGTTAAGTTTCTTTATTTGAAGAAGCCAAATATTATTCAGGAAAATGTAATTTCCTTTATTCAAGACTTTCCAACGGAACTCGGTCTTGACAAATACATTGATTATGAACTACAATTTGAGAAGAGTTTCGTAGAACCACTGAAAGCCATTCTTGATGCGATAGGATGGAATGTGGAAAAAACTGTAAACTTAGAATCATTTTTTTCTTAAATGGACTTACCTATTAACGACAAAGATTTAGATACTATAGTAAAGGCACTTTCTCTTGGAGGAGATGCTAGATTGTATCATCTTTTAAAAGATGTTAAGGAGGTGAGAGATCTTAATCCAGGTGGTCCATATAAGAAGATTTTACGTGAAGAGAAGGGGATGGTTATTTAATGTTTTTTGAGAAAGTCAGTCTTGTTACTGGTGGTTTTGATCCTATTCATAGTGGGCATATAAGATATTTTGAACGAGCAAAAGATTTTTCTAATTATCTTGTTGTTGGTTTAAATGGAGATCCTTGGTTAACACGTAAGAAAGGTCATCCTTTTCAATCTTGGACTGAAAGAGCTGATATTATTCGCCATCTTGATATGGTTGATGCTGTAATATCATATGATGATAGTGATGATTCTTCATGTGAAGGTATTGCTAAATGTTTAGATATTGCAGGAAAGGTTGTTTTCTGTAATGGTGGTGATAGGGGTAAAGATAATATCCCAGAGATTCTTAAATATGGTGATGATCCAAGGGTTGAGTTTGAATTTGGTATTGGTGGTGAGGATAAAATGAATAGTAGTTCTTGGATTCTTCGAGAATATTTTGAAAGACAACGTAAATTATTAGGTATTTGAAATGGATTTTTTAAAGGACATTGTAAAAGAAATTGGTGATGAATACACAAAACTCGCATCCGATATATCAGAAGACGAACGATTTATTGATACGGGTTCGTTGGTTTTTAACGGATTGTTATCAGGTTCTATCTTTGGTGGTGTATCTGGTAATAAGATTACTGCACTTGCTGGAGAGAGCAGCACTGGGAAAACTTTTTTCGCTCTCGCCGTTGTTAAGAACTTTCTTGATACTAACCCCGATGCTTATGCACTCTATTTCGATACTGAGAGTAGTATTACTAGGGCACTTTTAGAAAGTCGTGGAATTGATACTACTCGTTTAGTTGTTATTAATGTGGTTACTATTGAAGAGTTTAGGTCGAAGGCACTTAGGGCAGTTGATATATATTTAAAGACCAACATAGAAGATCGCAAACCTTGCATGTTTGTGTTAGACTCCTTGGGAATGCTTTCCACAGAGAAGGAGATTACTGACGCACTCAATGACAAGCAGGTTAGAGATATGACCAAATCTCAACTTGTCAAAGGTGCATTCAGAATGTTGACTTTAAAGCTAGGTCAAGCAAACATTCCACTCATAGTTACAAATCACACCTACGATGTTATCGGCTCTTACGTCCCTACTAAAGAAATGGGAGGCGGCTCTGGTCTCAAATATGCCGCGTCTACAATCATATATCTCAGTAAAAAAAAGGAAAAGGATCAGAAAGAGATTGTTGGGAACATTATCAAAGCTAAGACGGCTAAATCAAGACTCTCTAAAGAAAATCAACAAGTAGAGATACGTTTGTATTATGATGAACGTGGTCTTGATAAGTATTATGGTCTTCTTGAATTAGGAGAAGTAGGAGGATTGTGGAAAAATGTTGCTGGAAGATATGAAATAAATGGTAAGAAAATATATGGAAAGGAAATATTAAGAAATCCCACAGAATACTTCACTGATGATATAATGGAGAAACTTGACGCAATTGCCAAGCAACAATTCTCTTATGGAACGAATTGAGACTACTATTCTCAGAAACCTAATATTTAATGAAGAGTATTCCCGCAAAGTAATTCCTTTTATTAAACCAGAATATTTTGAACAAAGATCTGAAAAGATAATCTTTGAGGAGATTACTAAATTTATTATTAAATATGGTTCTTCAATTACTATTGAGGCTCTGAATATTGAGACAGAAAATAGAACTGATCTTACAGAGGAGGAAGTAAAACAGGTTAGAGATATTAATAGTTCTTTAACTGATTCTGTTGTAGAGAATCAGTGGTTAACTGATTCGACTGAGAAGTGGTGTAGAGATAGAGCAATTTATCTTGCATTAATGGAATCTATTTCTCTTGCCGATGGAAAGGATGATAAGAAAGGAAGAGATGCTATACCATCAATTCTTTCAGATGCACTTGCTGTAAGTTTTGATAATCATATTGGACATGATTATCTACAAGATTATGAGGAAAGATATGAAGCATACCACAGGAAAGAGGATCTTATCCCATTTGATCTCGAATTCTTTAATAAAATTACGAAAGGGGGTCTACCGAATAAAACTCTCAACATTGCTCTCGCTGGCACAGGGGTTGGAAAATCTTTATTCATGTGTCATGTGGCTAGCGGTGTCCTCCTCCAGGGAAAGAACGTCCTCTACATCACTCTCGAAATGGCAGAGGAGAAGATTGCGGAGAGGATTGATGCTAATCTACTTAATGTCAATATTCAAGACATAACAGATCTACCTAGACCTATGTTTGAGAATAAGGTAACTTCCTTATCAAAGAAAACACAAGGAACTCTTATAATTAAAGAATACCCTACAGCAGCAGCACACAGTGGACATTTTAAATCATTACTTACTGAATTGGCACTTAAGAAGTCCTTCAAGCCTGACATTATATTCATTGACTATCTTAATATATGTGCTTCTTCTAGACATAAGGCAAACAGTTCCATTAATTCATATTCGTACATTAAATCGATTGCTGAAGAACTTCGGGGACTTGCTGTGGAAGCTAACGTACCAATTGTTTCTGCTACTCAGACTACTCGCAGTGGCTTCGCTAGTAGTGATGTGGATCTTACCGATACCTCTGAATCTTTCGGTCTTCCTGCCACTGCTGATCTTATGTTCGCTCTCATTTCAACCGAAGAACTTGAAGGCTTAAATCAGATAATGGTGAAACAATTAAAGAATCGATATAACGATCCTACAATTTTCAAGAGGTTTGTTGTTGGTATTGATCGTGCTAAGATGAGATTGTATGACTGTGAGCAAAGTGCTCAGGATGATATTGCTGATAGTGGTCAAGAAGAAGTTCCTTCTACTACAGGAGAGAAATTTAAAGCTAAGAAATCATTTGCTGAATTTAAATTTTAATGTTTGAAATTAGAAAAGATATAGAAGTTAAAGAGGAAATATTTAATGGATCAAAAATTTTTACGATTGATAATTTTTATGAGGATCCAGATGCTATTTTAGATTATGCTTTAAATCCATTACCACCTTTGTGGAAGATGGAAGATCAACCTTCATATAATAATGTTTATTTTGAGGATAGACATTCAGAGATATTTTGTAAGGAAGTTGAACCAGTCTTTTATTTTTTGCAGAGTCTTTGTAATCAAGATTTTAATAATTTTGGTGAGTTTGAAGCAAATGTTAGTCGATTTAAAAAGGATAGTTTTAATGATTATAAAAACTGTTATTGGATACCTCATAATGATATAGGATATGGTGCAATCGTTTATCTTAATAAAGATGATACTAAATCAGGAACTAATTTTTATGAATGTTTAGATCCAGAAAATGAACCACCTGAAGATATAACAGAACATCAGGATCCTTGGAGACCAAAAGAAAAATATAAAGTAATTAAGCATATAGAACCAAAATATAATCGAATGGTTTTATATGATGGAATGAGATTCTTGCATGGAATGAATATTTGTAATGATGATTATTTTAGTGATACTTATAGAGTGAATCAGGTTTATTTCTTTGAGTATTGACAAAATCTGAGATTTGATATAGGATAGTGAAATAATATTAATGGTAGTATGGCTAACACAGATCCCTATCCAGCGGTTGGTAGTAATTATAGACCAAATATTGAACCCTCTACAACAAATAGAGGACTTACATTAACTGCTGAACAAGTAGTAGCATTAAGAGATATATTATCTCATATTCCTGATCCAAGTAAAGAAGTAGTTGAATTGTATGATAAGGTAAAATTACTATGAAGAATCACGTTGATTTTGGTGCATATGAAAAATTTGTAGATACTGTCACTTCAGAGGCATCTACAAGTTTTCTTTCTTTATCAGATCGTTTAGTAGAACTTGATGAGAAGGGTGCTAATATAGAAAGATTATTAACTGCTGCTGTTGGTATATCGGCAGAAGGTGGCGAGTTTACAGAGATTGTCAAGAAGATGATCTTTCAAGGTAAGCCATATGATAAGAGTAATAAGGAACATCTTATCATCGAACTTGGAGACGTTATGTGGTATGTTGCTCAGGCATGTATGGCACTTGAAGTTTCTATGGATGATGTTATCGAGACTAATGTAAAGAAACTTGCTAAGAGATATCCAGAAGGAACGTTTGATGAGTTCTTTTCTGAGAATCGTAAAGCAGGTGATAGATGAAGAAACTTTTTCGTAAGTATCTTAAATTAGTATCAAAAATACCAGAGAGACATTATTGGCCACTCTTTATATTTCTCTCTTTGTATTTTGTTGTACCGTATAGTGAATTTGTAGTTACTGCATTAATTCTTTTATATTTTAAATTTGAGAAGTTCTTTCGTAAAGTTGGAGAAGGAATAGCACATGTTCTTCCTGAGTGGTTAAGAATAGGTGGTTCTATTATCTTCTTTCTTGTTATGTTAGATGATACACTTATGTATCTTACTGTTATTGGAATAGCTTATTGGAGTAATAAGCAAGCAAAAAAATTAAAGGATAGTAATGACTCTTGATTTTTCGGAAATAACAAAAGGAATAGAATTTAAACAACTATTACGTTATGGTGAGAATCCTCATCAGAAAGCAGTATGGTTTACAATTCCCGGACAAGGTTTGGATGATGCCAAACAATTACAAGGTAAGGAATTAAGTTATAATAACCTTATTGATTTAGATGCTGCAATATCCACAGTCCAAGAATTTGCAGGTCAACCTGGATGTGTTGTTATTAAACATACTAATCCTTGTGGTGCTGCGATAGGAGATAATCCTTATGATGCTCTTGTTAGGGCATTAGATGCTGATAGGGTAAGTTGCTTTGGTGGAATCATTGCACTTAATAGTACAGTAGATGCTGAGTGTGCTGGTGAGATAGTTAAGAGTTTCTATGAGTGTATAGTTGCACCTTATTTTGATGAAGAAGCAAGGACTATCCTTTCTGCTAAGAAGAATTTAAGATTACTTGAATTAGATGTTAATGGCATAAAAGTTTCTGAATATAATGTCAGAAGTATTTTAGGTGGAATAGTAGCACAAGAAAGAGATAACGTACCAGTTACAACATTTACTTCTGATTGGAAAGTTCCTACTGAACGTCAACCTACTATAAAAGAAATGGTCAATCTTACTTTTGCATGGAAAGTAGTAAGACATGTAAGATCTAATGCAATTTTAATTGCTAAGGAAGGTGCGACTCTTGGTATTGGTGCTGGTCAGATGAATCGTGTCGGATCTGCTAATATCGCATTGCAGTTTGCTGATGATGGTAAAGATGCTGTATTAGCAAGTGATGGATTCTTTCCATTCGGTGATACAGTAAGATTAGCAAATGATTATGGCATCAAAGCAGTTATTCAACCAGGTGGAAGTATTAAAGATCAAGAATCTATTGATGCTTGTAATGAGTTGGGAATGACAATGGTATTCACAGGAAAACGTCACTTTTTACATTAAAGAATTATGGCTTACGCATTATTAAGTGTATCTAATAAAGATGGTATTGTTGAACTAGCAAGATCATTAGTTGATTATGGTTATACCATTATTTCTAGTGGTGGAACTCATAGAGTGATTAGTCAAGCAGATGTACCAGTAACTAAGGTTTCGGATTATACTGGTTCACCAGAAATATTAGGTGGTAGAGTAAAAACTCTTCATCCTAAAATTCATGGTGGTATTTTGGCAAAACGTAATGATGAAGTTCATGATGCTGATCGTGAGGCATTTGATATTGGTCTTATTGATGTTGTTGCAGTAAATCTTTATCCATTTAAGGAAACAGTTGCTAAACCAGATGTAACTTGGGAAGATGCAATAGAAAATATTGATATTGGTGGACCAACTATGGTTAGATCAGCAGCAAAGAATCATGCTCATGTTTCTATACTGACCAATCCCAGTCAATATAGTGAATTTGTATTTGCTTTAGATCAGGGAAAAGTAAAAGAACTTCGTCCTAGACTCGCACAAGAAGCATTTCAACATACTGCTGAATATGACACTGCTATTAGTAATTGGATGTTTATGCAAAGTTTATGAACTATAAAGATTCGGGTGTAGATATAGAAGCAGGTAATGCTTTTGTAGACAGACTTAGAAATAAGTTACCTACTATTGGTGGTTTCGGTGGTATGTTTAAGGTTCCTAGTGGATACAAGGAACCTATTTTGGTGTCTGGAACTGATGGTGTAGGAACTAAAATTAATATGGCACAGATTTTTATGGATTGGTCAACCATAGGAATTGATCTTGTTGCCATGTGTGTCAATGATATTATTACTTGTGGTGCTAAACCATTATATTTTTTAGATTATATCTCTACTAAGAAATTGGATGGTAGAGAAGATGAAATAATGGAAGGTATTATTAAGGGATGTGAGATTGCAGAAATGGATCTTATTGGTGGAGAGACTGCTGAACATGGTCGTTTTGCTAAAGATATTGATCTAGCAGGATTTTGTACAGGTATTGTTGAAGAATCAGAAATAATAGATGGTAGTAGTATTAAATCAGGGGATAAAGTTATTGGTGTGAAGAGTAGTGGACTTCATAGTAATGGATATAGTTTAATTAATGATATGTTATGGAGGCATAAGATTTATTATAAAGATACTCCTGAATTAATTACACCAACTATCATCTATGCACCATTAGTAAAACTTCTT
>VTLG01016694.1_pt1 | contig 20137 bp, 8 predicted proteins | sample 4694571 | NCBI WGS metagenome assembly VTLG01 (sample SAMN12604809, study PRJNA352737) | marine metagenome | biome: ENVO:00000447; feature: ENVO:00000209|ENVO:00000569|ENVO:01000036; material: ENVO:00002151; isolation source: viral sequences binned using virsorter ... | reverse complement strand
TAATGCTCCTGTGGCAGCAGCTTTATCTAAATTTAGTATAGAAGTACTATCAAATGATTGAGGATTGCATACTACACCAACCCTAGCAATTTGATTATCTGTGATGAAATCAGGATTTTCATTATCATTTTCAATTCGAGAATAAAGAAGTACATTGTATGCGCCCAATTCCTGATAGATATTTGATCCATGTCCACCTGGAGGAGAAATTATAACATTAAATTCAGGACGAGTGGTTCCTGTTGGAACGCCTCCCGCAGTTAAATCCAAACTACCAAAAGTATATCCTGATCCTTGATTAGAAACAGTAACATTTTTCACTTGAGATGCAGCATCCATCACGACGGTACATTCTGCTCCTGAACCATTTCCTTTAATAGGAACTTTCGTATAAGTAGCATTTGCTGTACCTAATCCTACACCTGCATCAGTTACAGTAACAACTTTAATAGATCCATCTACTGCATTATCTCTCACTGCAGCATTATCACCACTCGTACTCCACTCAGCAGGAACAGGAATGTAATCAGTAGATTCAAATTTTACAATATCACCTGGTTTAATAGTATAAAGATATTTCCATATATAACCGTCTCCACTAGTACCTGCACTACGAGGTTCCAAATCGGTAAATGTAGGTTCATCTAATGATGGTTTCCCATTTGGACTAGATGGATCTATACCATTATGAAGACATTCATAGACTCTATAATCACTGTTTATAACAAAATAATTAGCAGAATATAAATTAGTTGCTCCAGATACTTTTGCAGTATTGGTTCTACTATAATCACTGCGATACATGTCATAAGTGGTTCCTGATGTCCACACTCTTCTAGGAACTACTTGTCTCACATCAGAAGAAGTAATCTTCTTCATGGCAATCATATTATCCCAATAGGAATCTTCCTGTTCAAAACTATCCTTAGGAGAAGGGGGATCAGTATCCCAATCAGATTCATAATCGGTTGGATTAGGTAATCCGATGAAAGAATAATATGCATTATCAGTTGTTGTCACACCAGCGACAAAATTCTTAGCATTTAATATTCTAATCTGATCGGTTATAATGGCAGCCATTTTGATAGCATTATTTTTTTAGTTATTTATTAAGAAAAAGATACTAATGTTCCTGATATCCCTTATATCGAAGAGGATTATACCTTTCTACAATTAGAGATGTAGTAATACCAGTGATTCCGCTTTCTGTATATGCAGTATAAGAATTTAATCCTGCTCTTGAAGTAAGATCAATTCTTCCCCAACTATATGTTCCCATATAATCAGAAGTAGATATTCCCGATGTAGTACTTAATCCATGTGGACCATTACCATCAACTTTTACAAAGACGCGTCGAAGAGTAGTTGTTCCACCACCAATTACTTTTTCAATTTCCTCAGTACTATTTACTTGATAAACATTATCTACAAATGAGGTTCCTATTCCAACGGTAGATCCCGCAACATCCAGTGAAGTAATAGAAGTAGATCCTGTACCCATATTGGAGTTACTTACCACAAAGTAATCATCAGTTCCTATTCCACTTACAGTAACTGCTGTTCCTGTGAGATTACCATCCCTCATAAAGGAATCGAATGGAATAAAGAGATCAAATATTAATTGAGTTCCAGAAGCAATTGTTGTCGTTCCGAAACCAACAATATTTCCTTGATCACCTGCATATGTACCTACGGGATTTGCTTCATCAATTAAAGGAGGATGAGTAATTAACACAGAAGGAACATTAGTCCAAGTATATCCAACACCAGGATTGGTAATAGCAACACCAGTTACAGTTCCCACACCACTAATAGTGACGGTTCCCATTGCCTGAGTAGTTGTACCAACACCCACTGTGGATGCAATACTTACAATTGCTGTTGTATAACCTACTCCACCATCTGTAATATCAATAGAAGAAATAGTTCCAGCAGCAGAAACAATAGCAGTTGCCGCAGCACCTGTTAGAGTTTCCTGTTTAATAAATTTCACCTTATCTTGGAAAGATAATTGAGTCTTATCTTCTTTTTCATTATAAGTGTCAAATAATGGTCTTAAAGAATCCACATAGATTGTGGTGGATCCAATACCAACTGTTTTAGTAATATAAGCAAATGGATGAATTTGAGGTTCATAATGTTCCCTATCCTTACCTATAGGTAATTCATTAATAATCTTATCTTCGGTTTGTCGGCACCACTTAACAGGTCTTTCTAAGGATTCATCTGCGCTGTTACCAGGACCATAATAGGGATTGGTACTAACCAGATCAGTAGAATCTACACGCATGACAGTTCTTGGATCTTCTACCAAATACTCAAATTGATCAGGTAAACGTCCAATAGTTAAGGTATCACCTTTTTTAACTGTTTCAATAATTTCTCTGTCAACTACATCAGCAGCTCCACTTCCCTTATAGAAGATTACCTTAGATGTATCATCTTTCTTAGGTGCTTCTGAGAAGGTAACTATACTACCACCATCAAATGAATATCCTTTACCAGGAACTTGGAGAATATCATTAATCCAAATAAGAAGAACATCTTGAACATTAATCTGAGATCCTTTACGTGAACGAATAGAAATCAAATCTCCACCATTCTCAGTTAACTGGAAAGTAGTTGTATCCCCATCAAAATCATCATCCCAATTATCAAGTACTTGAAGAAGTCCAATAGACCATCCAGTAAATTCGTCACTAAATGTCTCAGTTATTTCAATAAGGAATTCTTCATAAGAAGAAGTAGTTGGAATACCTGTTGTTCCACCAATCGGAACAGTAAGGAATTCACCATTTCCATAACCATATCCTGTTTCATCAACTCTGAAATTAACAATACTAGATCCTTGTCCTACAACCACATCAATAGTAGCAGCAGTTCCGACTCCAACATAACCAGAAGCATATTGTAAAGCCATATTGGAATAAGAAGAAGGATCATCGAATACCACATCCATTGATCTCTGTAAAGATCCACCTCTTGCATAGAAATGTTCTAATGTTGAAACTCCTGTATTAATTTCAAAAGTCTTACTATCAAGAACTCTTAGGACAGTAGTTCCGCCAGAAGCAGGATCAGTCTTGCTTGCAGAGAAGTTATTTGCTCTTGGAGCCATAATTGCTGCCTGAACGGAACCTAATCCAACATAATAAGATGGAACAGTAGAGATACCGATATTGACTTCAAATTCAGTAGTACTATTAATAGCAGTAATATCTACCCCACTATAAGTAGGATCTGGTTTTCTAGGATACCTATGAGTTGTAATTCCTCCATCCTTAGCACAAGTAAATTTAAGAGATTCAGTAGCAATCTTAATACTACTTCCAGTATTAAGAGTATGATCCCCAATCGTCATAGTCATAATACCCGTGCTAGGACTATAATCCGCAGCAGTTACATCATATTTGATTATAGTAGAAACACCCACATCCAAACTAATTGTATTAGCACTAACAGTAGTAATTCCTAAGCAAGTGCTAAATCCAGGATCACTATACCTTGGATAAGTATGCAAGGTAGCATAATCATCCATGGAACATCTAAAGGTTAAACTATCTTGTTCAATCTTAATAGATTCACCCATCTTATGAAGTCCACCTACTGATGCAGATACAAATGTATGAATTCCTGTATAAGAAGAAGGAATATTATCTAACACCTGAACTTCAAATGAGGTGCTCCCTATACCTGAAATAGATCTCCACTTTCCACTAAATGGATCAGTAGTACTTCCTGAACCAGATCTTGGATATGTCTTATTAGCAGTATGTCCATCTAATGCACAAGTGAAGGTTAATGAATCGTTATCAAAGCGAACCTTATCCCCACTAGAGAATGAATTGGCAGTTCCAACAAAGACAGTCATAATACCTGATACAGGATTATACTGAGCAGCACTTACTGTGTGAGTACTTGGTCCAGTAAGACTATGACTACCGATAGTTAAAGCAAGTTCTCCACTGGATGCAGTATAACTAGCATCCGAAACATCATAGTAAGATAATGGAGATGAACCAACATTAACAGTAATAGTTGAATTTCCTACCCCAGTAATTGCTGTAACTCCCATTCCTGTAATAGGATCACTGGAACGAGGATATGCATGAGCACTGGTATTTGAATCTAATGAACAAGTAAAGACGATGGCATTTGTAGAGAATCCTACAGTATCATCTGTGGTGTACGTATGACCTGCTCCAACTGTTAATACTAAATCACCAGTTGATGCATCATAAGAAGCAGCAGTAGGAGTGGTAGTACCTATTCCTGTTACTGTAACTCCACCACCAACCGCACTTACAAAAGTATGAGTGTAATTACCACCAGTAACGACGGCACTGCTTGCTGCACTTACAAATTGATGAGTATAGTCCCCACCTGTAATTACCGCACTGGTTCCTACACCAACGAATGTATGAGCAAATTGATCAGCAGGACCACCATAACCAACATTAACGGTAATCTTTCCATCATTAAGAGTAATACCATTTGTAGTCGCTCCTACAAAGGTATGAGTACTTGTATTAGTTGAAGGTGTTACACTTAAAACTTCAATTCTAAAAGTATTAGTAGTCTTATTAGAAATCTCTACCCACTGTCCAGCGATTGGATCTGTCTTCCGTGGATAAGTATGAGTTGTTTTATTATCATCCTTCGCACATGTAAAGGATAATGAATTAAGTGCAAGTTTAACCTTATCCCCGTTAGATAATCCATGAGCAGGTACTGTAAGCGTCATGACACCCGTTGTGGGGTTATACGACGCATTTGTTACTGTACTCTTAGTTCCGTCTCCTGTAATAGCAACTGCTGTATCATATGCTAAATCTTGACCTCGTGGATAATAATGAGTAGAGTCTCCATTATCTAAACCACATGTAAATGCAAGTCCAGTAAAGATAACACGACTTGTTTTACCTGTAGTATTATATCCATGAGCACTAGCAGTTGTAACTGTCATAATACCCGTAGCGGTATTATATCCTACGGCACTAATACCTAAACGTGGTGAATATGCACAAGTAAATGCAATACCAGAAAGATCTATCTCATGACCAACCTCTAATCCATGAGGAAGATGAGTGGTAACAGTTGTAAGTCCCTGAGCAGTACTATAACCTACATTTGCGATACTTAGTGGTTTGGAGAATACATGAGGATTAGTTACAGCAACCCCAGTTATATAACCACCACTAATTGCGGCAGTACCAATGGCAACTATATCTGTTCCTTCTAAGCTCTCTCGCTGAATAGAAACATTAACGGTTTGAATACCAGATCTATATCCAGAACCAGTATATCCAAGACTAATAGAACTCACAGTACCAGCAGTGGAAACAATTGCAGTTCCACCCGCTGCCACTAGTGGTTGATAACCAAATCCTTCACTAGATCCCACACTGACAATAACTCCACCCAGTGGAAGATTGGAACCATTTGGATCCGAAGCAATAGAAGTTGCAGTTCCTGTAAAGGTTATAGAAGAAATACCTGAACTTTCGGCAATCGTATACTGATAAGTACTTCCACTTGCTTGGAAAATATCATTAACAAGAATAATAGAATCAGTCTGTATACCTGATACATTTGCACCATCTGATTTTAAAGTAAATGTATCATCAATACCATTAAACTGATTAGACAGACTATCAAAAATTAAATTCTCTGAATAAGATTCATTAGTACCACCAGTCTCCCCAGAACGCATAAAGGTTCTTCCTTGGAAGTGAGATCCAGTGGCAATTCCAACCCAATCTCTATCATCTGGTGGATTAGTAGTACTACTAATTGGAACATTACCATAAGGTGCTTCAGCGAACGTTAGAAGGTTATTAACGATATTATAGTTACCAATGACCTTAGTTACTAGATCACCTGTACTATGACCCACCAGGGTCGTTCCTAACCACTCTCTACGCACTCTAATGTGATTGGTACTACCAATACCAACTCCTTCAATTTTCATAATCTCATCATTAATCTTAATGAGATCGGCACCAAAGAATGAGGTTATTCCACTAAATTCTGCAATATTCTGAACTCCTAAAAGTTCATTAGAAAGAGTAGTCGTAACAGCAGTAGAAACCACAGGTGACTGAATAATATTATCCAGTGCCATTAATACTTTTTGATTCTGTTTCTGAGAAATGAATCTATGAGAAGTTCCAATACCAACACTCGTAATATCTACGACATCAGGAACAACCTTTAATGCCTTCTCCGCAGTTTCTGCAAACTTAATCGTATCATCATTAATCTTAACAACAAATACTTCGGATGGTAGGAAGGTAGTAGTACCAACTCCAACGAATCCATCAGTAGATGCTATTCCAATACCAGAATTAGAAGTTCCTACATGATTATAGGTAATTTTCTCACCAGTAACCCAGAAGTGATTAGGTACTGTAACGCTGTTGTCAGCAGTATCTACAACCGTACTCTCATTTGCTAGGAAATATCTTTCAAAGATATTATAATTACTATGAGTTAAATTAAATGATCTCTTAATATCTCTTTCAGTACCAGTATAAGTTTCAAATCCACTTTCAATAGTTGCATTAGTAAAGTCAATCTCATCCTTAGTTGCAAGGACATTCTTTAATGCATTCATATAAGTCTTAACTTCTACCGCAATACTTGCATTAGGTTGGAAGTATAAAGAAACCGTCCCAAGACCACTAACTCCAGTAGACCAATAACCTAAATCTGAATGACTGTTAATTGTTCCATATTCTGTATCAAAAGTTTGAACGCTAACAGAAGGATCTTCAATATAATTATCAACAACAATAATTTCCGATGTTTGGTAATGATTATTAGTTGTATCAGTAACTTGAACTAAGAAATGTGCTGCATTATAATCATTTGAATACTCAGCAACGGGTACTGCTATGGGAGTTCCAGAAGCAGCAATATCTTTTGATCTTGCCTCTATTAAAGCATGGTTCATTTGAATAGTACCAATACCCGAAGAGGTCTGTGCTATTGCAACGTAAATGGTATTAACAACACAAGTTGTACCAATACCAGCATTAGGAACAAAGTCAACTTTTAAATCAGTTCCATCAATATATGGATAATAGGTTCCAAAACTTCCACCAGTATAACCACCAGGGGTAGTCATTAATTGACCATATTCCAGTAAATCAACTTCTGATCCATCATGAAGAATATTAAGTTCATCAAACTCCCATTCAGTACTATTAAACCCTTCGTCAGAACCAATATCAGGACTAATCTCAACTAGAACCTTAACAGAACGATAGGTACTTGCAATACCTACAATCGTTGTTGTAGTACCAGTAGGAACCTTAGTACTCGAAGATTCAATTTTAGCTACATCACTTATAGTTGTAGTTCCTATTCCTAAGAAATTATCATTTAAATTGTAAGATAAACATGTAATATCATAATCATTAACACTAAATTGATTAGGATACCATTGTAATTGTCCCAAATCACCACTAATGGCAAAATCAAAGGAACCTTGATCGTATTGGGTTTCAACTCTACCATATTGATTAATATATCCAAATGACCCATCATGTAAAAGATCAACGATCATTAACTGACGCTGTTGAGTATATCTCTGGTCTACCACATAAGTAATATATTTCTGTGCTCTTACATCGGCAAGTTTAAATGTATCTACAACACTATACTTAGTTGCCCTAGGATTACTATTGAAAGTCCCACTCATATCATCAATAGAAAGAACTCTGTTACCCACAGATTCCTGATAATCCATTAATATTCTATTGGAGAATATTATTTCATCTGAAACAACATTAGTAGGAAGATTTATAGAATTCTCTGTAACTAAATCAAAATCTTGAACACAGTTTAAATCACCATATCCAATCATATCTGTTACCACTTCAAAAGACGTTCTTTCAGTAGTTAAACCGACAACCATAGAACTAGCTGAATTGGTGGTTTCTAACTGATAATCAGAGAATTTCTTAAATCCAGCAGTATGGTTTATAGAACTTACCACATCGTTCCATTTTTCCTCAGCAACTCTTGACCTTAATGCATAAGAGAAGTTTTGATAGTAATAACTATCCTGAACTCTTTGCATATTATAATTAAGAACTCCAGAGTCAGTCTCCCATCCATGAAGCACTCTGGATGAAGCATCCAAAGTTATTGTTGAAGTAAATGATCTTACAGAGGAAGCGGTTCCTTGAGTATTAGAGGATTCTCCTCTAATAATATCTCCAACTTTAAAATCATCAGCCGAAGATATCTTTAATATTTCATTATTGAAATCCCATTGCTCAACAGTACCACTCGCAGTACCAGAAGTCACAGTTTCTCCTTCTAGGTATTCCTGAGTAGTCAGGGAAATATCAAATACTGGGAAAAACTTTTCTGGAATAATTCTAGCAGAAGAATTAGCCGCATCGAATTTACCAATATCTACACCCTCATCAATTAATGATGCCATACTATAGGTAATAGTAGCACCGACTCCTCCAATGTTTTTATCCATTGAAGTAATAGTGAAGAGTGTATAATTATAATCCGCTGAATTAAAGTTCTTTGCAGTAGATCCTACACCAACACTTACACCTTCAAGAAGGAATTTATCATTTACAGAAAGTGGGAATATATTAGCAGTACTAAATCCTACAGATAATTGAGCAAATGCATCTCTAGTAATGGTATTAAATCCAACAGTACTAATACCAACACCATTACTATTCTCAACGGGAATAATAGTAGGAGGATATGCTCTACTTAATCCGGTAGGATTATTATAAATGGTTACCTGTTGATCTCCTAATTTATATCTAATATCCGCATTAACAACTTGTTTCTTAGTATCTCCATCAAATACAAGAAGTTTTGGTGGTGCTTGATATCCTCTACCTTGAGATGTTATACCAATGGATTCAAAAGCAGCCAGATGTTCTATATCAACAATCTGTGGAAGTAGTATACTTGGATTTAAAGTAGTATCAGAAGGGAAATTATATCCAATATTATTAATCTCAGTTCTCTTAATAGTACCAACAGAAGTACTAGAAGGTTCAATAACTGCAGTGGTTCCTACAACAGAAGAAACAGTAGAAATTCCAGGAATAGAATAATAATTTGATCCCTTATCAGTTATCTTAAACTTCTTAATTGGTCCAAAAGCACTGGTAGAAGTAGTGTCATATACTACATTAGAAACAGTAGATGCATAAGAAGGTTGTTCGGGTAACTTAGCAAGAGTATAAGTAAAATCAGTTGTAGAAGAAGTTGTAATAACCTGTTCTCCATTATAAAGTGAAGATTCAGTTATAATCTCATTTCCGGCACTAACATCTTTATCTACTACTATCTCTTTTTTAACATTAGGTAAATCACTTTCATAAACATAATCCAACTTATAATACAAAGTAGGAGTATACTTATTAATTGTTAAATTAACCTTCGCACCCGCAGATCCGACGGTTCCTACTCTATCAATTGCAAACTTAGGATCGGATGAAGATTTATACCATAGATTAGTAAAGTTCTTATCAGTATAGAAATTAAGTTCAAACGCAGAATAAGTTGTACCTTGAATGGTATATGATAATGATGGATCCGATACATCGAATGAAGCAGTAGAATCCTTATAGAATTTAAGTTGAGGATTTATGGGATTAATATTGCCACTCGCTGTACTTGCAACTCCCACAATAGAGGGTTTAGGTAAGGTTGCCTTATAATGATTCTCAGAGAGCTTAAAGTTATTCTCATCATTTCTTACAATATAATATACTCCATTATTTTGCAATCCTTCAATAATAGAAGTATCAGCCGTATACAGAACTTTTTGTCCTGTTACAAATCCATGATTTGTTATAGTAAATGTATTAGTAGAAGTATTAACTCCTGAAGCAGTAAATGCCTTGGGATCAACTAATAACCTTCTACTATAATCATTATACTTTAAGGTAATATCAGTCGTGACACCGGGATTTACATCAAGAGTTACCTTATCATTGTTTGTTAAACCGTGTGTAGACCCCCCAGAAACGGTTACAAGGTGCCTTTCTAATTCAGCAGTAATTGGGTCATAATTGGTCTTAAGACTATGGTAGACACCCGTTCCTAGACCTGTAAAGAAGAAGGTGCTTGAAGCAGTGGTAGCAATTCCAACCCATGTACCTGTTGTACCAACTCCTACTGTAACACTCGATAATCCAATTAAAGTATCATTAATTTTAGCAACATAAAGTGTATCTCCATCCGATAAGGTAGATATACCAGTAGGATAAGTAGCCTCTTGCCGTAGCACTACTAATCCACTTCCATTATTTGGAGAATATGTTAATTTATCATTAGTTTGTAAATTATGACCAGGAATATAAAGAGTTTTTGTGGGAACAAATATCTCGGTAATACCAGTTCCTGGATTAGAAAGAGAAATAGTGGTTCCAATACCCACAGCAGCAGTTGTACCTAATCCAACTGTTTCAGATGGAGTGAAATAAATTTGTCTATTCCTCTTAGCATTATAAGTGGTATTAAATCCAGCATTAATAGTTAAACGACGTTGATCCTGATATAAGAAAGAAGTAACAGTATGAGCAGCACCTGTTGTACCCTCAATTGCTCTTATAACTCTAATCCTGTCAAATTGGGGTTGTACATTCAGAACCTTTACTCTTTCAGCACCAATTTTTAAAATATCATTAGGTTCAATAGCAGGGTAAGAAAGATCACCGCTAACATTAAAATAAGTAACTAATCCTGTTACACCATCCGTGGCAATTCCCGTACTATCATTAGTTCCAATACCCGTTACAACAAATCTATGTGTAGAAACTCCTATATTGTAAACTCCCCCAATATTAGAAGATGTAGTTGAAAGTCCACTGACATTAACAATATCAACATTTTTAAAATTATGAGGATTTTCTGCTCTTAAAATATACTGTCCTTTAACATTGCCAGGATAAATCTGAACATTACTAATAACACTAGATGCAACACTTATATTAGTAATATCTTTACCACCAATAACAGAAACCTTGGCAGCAGCTCCATATCCTTGAGTATCTGTATTATCAAATACGGCAGCATCTCCTACTTGATATAGGGTACCACCAGTTAATATTCCTACATGTTCCACCACACCAGGAGTTACAGATTTAATATCAATAGTTTGAGATAACTTATCAGGAATATAACAATATTCATATTCCAAATCACCTTCTATCAAATTATAAGGTGCCGTATTTCTATTCCATGCCGAATTATCTAAATTAACACTCTCTTGATTAGATGCATGACTGAAATTAAATTCATCGGGAATAGATGCATAATTAGTACCTATTAAATATGGAAAAACAGGTCTCTTATATCCATTAAATACTCCACCCGAATCCGATGATCCATTATTAATTGTAGTAAAGTATGCATAAGTTCCTTCTGGGAATTCAGGAGTTATGCAGAATCTTCCATTATTTTCATCAAGAACAGTTGGATCTTCTACATCTTTATAAGTATAATCTTCAACAAAGAATCCTGCAGGATATAATGAAGTAGGTGGTCTTTGATCAGGTAAATTAAGACTATAACCACTTTGCATTTGTGCAACCACACCACCAGATCTCTTAACATAACCATAGGGACCATATATTGGGTTACCATCATATGCCCATCCCAAAATAGGAGAATGTTGATCGGATTCTATTTCTTTTCCACCAAATATTTGTAGATCTGGATCTCCATATAAGGTAACTCCTCCTTGATCAGTAGCATATACAGATTCCCTTAGTTTTCTAGGTGCATATAAAGCAGAATATTGTAATCCTTTATCTACATTAAATTCTTCTGGAATATATCCATCATCAGCAGTGAAATTAGCAAGATGTCTTTCAAATAAATTAACTGTCCAAGTTTGAACATCAGGATCAAACTGAACTCCACTACCAGGAAATTCTACTTCAATACTAGTATTCGATGAGGAATAACCATTACCCCCATGAATAACATTTACAGCAGAAATCTTATTATCCACCATAACAGGAGTTACAACTCCACCTATTCCATCTCCAATAATAGTTAAAGTAGGAGCACAATTATATTTTTGCCCTTCCTTCAAAACTACTACTTCTGTAATTACCCCATTGGCTATAATTGGAGCTAATTGAGCATCTTCTCCCGATACCAATCTAACTGTGGGTTCTCTATTGAAATTAATAACCTCAGAATTTCCATATCCAACTCCATTGCTGCTTAAATGAACAGAAGTTATTTCCCCTCGGAATATTGGTTGAATATCACATTCAAATGTTTCTGTACCTGTGGATGCTATCCCCACATTTCCAATAATACTTACAGAAATTTCTGGGTAATTAAACGTTTGTGTTCCTACACCAACCGAAGTAAAATCAAGATATTGTTTGGATTCATAATAAAAATCTTTATTAGTAGTTCCAACACCTACAGAAGATAATTTAAATGTATTACTATCCAGACTAGTTACATAATATTCACTCCCTGCAGAAAGACCTCCAATTACACTATCAGTAGTCTCTACATAATTGATAATTTCTCCGGATTTATAATGATGGTTATCAATAGTAATTTGATTTAATGCTGTATTAATTCCACTTGCACTTTCAACTGTTCTTATCTTATTCTCATATCCAGAACCCGAATTAATTATATTAACACCTTCTACTACCGATTTTCTATCATAAGACTTAATATATTGTTTTCCAATACCATGAGATGTCAAAGAAATGGTGTTAATACCTGTTAAAGCATCTCCTTGATTAGGATGTAACTTAACACTGGTTAATCCAACTAAAGAAACATAATAAGCAGAGTTTGTAGTGATCCCACCAATAGGTTGCTGATTTCTGGTATCATAAACTACTCTTTCACCAGAACTGAACTTATGATATGTACCAAATCCAATAGTATCTAAATTTAAATTAACTTCAGGATAAACGCCACCCCCTTGAGAATTAAATGATACAGAATTATAAATCTTTGTCATATTAACGGAAGCAACTGCACCCGTTCCATTACCACCTGTAATTGTTACAATAGGAGTGTCTTGATAATCAAATCCAGAGTCTAAAATACGAATATCCTTTAAATTTCCAGAAACGGCAACATATCCAGTTGCACCTATTCCCGCATTATCACTAATACTCAAAAGAGGTGGATTTATGATATCATAATCCGAACCCCCACTTACAACCTCAATTTTATTGAGTTTTCCATAGTTGATAGAATTTCTAGACTTATAATTACAAATTTGAACACCATTTATCAGCATACCTGTAAATCCAGGTGCAGTTTCTGTTACAGTGCCATCATCGTCAGGTGTAGTAAATTCTCTTAAAAGATTTTGAGACTCTAAAGTTTTATTTCTAAATTTAAACGGTAAAATCTGACAATCCGTTACATTCGTATTATTATCAAGAGAAATGAATGTACCAGTACTAATATTGGTTCTATTTTGTGTTAATTTGATATTATTAGCATCTACACGATATGCAAAATAAACTTTTTGATTTGGAGGGATTCTATTTTCAACTTCTTGAGATCCCACCAATCCTGTAACGATATATCCAACATCTCCTGCAAATAAAGAAGAATTAATCTTTATACCTGTTTTTTTAACTCCTGTAGAAGTGAAATATTCATAATTTACCTTTTCAGGGATATAATAAACCTCATCACCAGTATAGAATCCATGATCGCCAAATGGGCTTATATTCCAGGTCTCTCCAATATAACTTCCTGTAAAACTAACACTTTGAGAGTAAACATCAAGAGGTTGATTGTTATATGAAGGAAGAGAAGGAGAAGCAACTAAAAGTTTAGTCTTATCTTTATAAACATTCTGAATATTTGCAGTATAAAGAGAAGATGCGGGAAAACTACTAGAATTAACTGTTAAAACATTACGTTTAATATCCCAAGTGGTATTAAGATCTAAATTCCCTTGTCCTCTGATTATAATAGATGTCGAAGAAGGAATATTAATGATACTAGTAGTCTTCGGAGTATCATTAGCATCAATAAGAGTAGCAGCATCACCTAGTCTGAAATAATGATTTACATATAAAGTAATTTCATAAGTTAAATCGGATGCATCTAATAATTTGACACTTTTTACCTTATAACTTGGTGCAACATTGTAAAACCAATTCTTAAATTTGAATTTAGTGTCTTCAACACCTAAAGTTCTTATTTTAACCGTATCCCCTTTGGAATAATAATACGTATTATCGACAATATCATATTTACCTAAAACTGCATTAATTCTAACCCTAATTGTCTCATCAGGATCACTAAAAGATTGTCCATAAGCAAAAGTATTGATTCCAATCGATGCTGCATTGGCAATAGTACCCGTAATATTATCAAAACCAAAAAATTGGTTTAAAGATTTAGATTTATAGGAAGCAATACCTGTTTCACCATCTTTATACTCAATATAAAGGTCTCCGGTTGCTCCAAAACCCACTGTAGAGTCAACAATAAGCGAAGTAACACCAGATCCAACTTCACCTATAAGACGAGTCTTAGGTGAAACGTTAAATTCTCCATAAATTGCACCATCAACTCTAATATCCCTATTATATCCAGAATCAATACTTAATTTATAGTAAGTTTGACCAAATCCAACTTCAATTGGTTCTACTGAGGTAATAGGAGCATATGCTTTATTGATATCACTTTCAAAAGGCTCCTGAAATAGTGTAGAATGCTGAAGATCTAAGGGATTTCCACTAATGGGCTCTACTACCAGATCATTAGTAATTCTATAATTAGCATTTGATGGTGTAAATAGAAATTCCTTTGGTCTAACTATTCTTACATCTTCATTATATAATGCTTTGAATAAAATTTCATAAGATTTATCACTACCTTTACTTAAGTAAAAATCTTTTGCTTGTTTAATAAAAATATTCTGATCTAGATCAGCATGAAGCTCTCTATCATCAAATCCTGGAGTAAATTGGCGTTTTGTCTTTAATAAAAATTGTTGTAAAAATAAAACACTTAAATTAGTGATTGTAGAACCAGCTTTATGAGAAGCGCTAGGGGTATCCTTAAAAACTAATTGATCTGGAGATGCATTTTTATGATAAGAAGTAACTCCACTAAAACCTCTTATACATCCCGTAAAAGAAGAATCTGTTTTTCCTGTATAGGTAATAACCTCACCATCAATTTGAATTAAACCATAAGTTTCAGGAAATCCTTTAGTTCCCGTAGGAGATTCTTGTAAATCAACATTTATTGTCGTATCATATGTTGTAAGAGCATCATCTAAAATAACTGAAGTTTGAAGATTCGTCTGTTCTTGAACCTTAATATATTGATCAATATTTTGAAGTAGATCCAAAGGACCACTTTTATATTCTTGTCCTTGATAATAAGATTTAAAAAATTCCGCAACTAAAGGAAACTCTTCCTCCACATAAGTAGGAAGTTGATTCTGAACTATGTTGCTAAACTTAATTCTCGTTTCGGTCATTTTATGATCTTACTAGTGTCCCGTTTTGATAACTTGATGTAACTGTATATGTTGAAGCAGCAGGATCAAGTCCTGAGGCAATATCATCCACAACCATTTCAAAATTACTACTACTAATATCTAGTTGTAAATAAAGATCCTGTAATCCGATAACATCATTAGATTTGGGACATGCAGATATTTCAACAATAGTTTGACCATCTTTTAATTTTCCAGAAAGAATATTAAGTGGATTTAAGGTGATAATTCCACTCGTATAATTAATAGTTCCAACATTTCTACGAACGATAGTTGGACTTGTAGAGTTGGGAGTAGGAACTGTAAAGAAGAAAAGAGATCCGTTTTCTCTATTAGAATTAGGTATATCAGAAAGGTAAATATCGGTTGAAAGACCTTGAATTCTAAATGCAGTTGATTTGATATTATATCCACCCATATTTTTAATATGAAACTCATTACCAAACCCAATTGAATATTCGGCAAGAGTATTTAAAGCACATCTCATATCACGACGCATTTCAACTGTCGTAATATTAGAAGTAACTGCTTGATCACTCTCATCAATCACTTTTAAGAATTTACTATACTTAAATCGAGCACCATATCTATTTAATTCAGTAGATTCTGCATATGTAGTAGCATTTTGTTGTACTAAAGTAGAAACATACTCTCCTGAAGGTGCAAGATTTGTGTTATAATAGATTTTTGAGTCAACTTCAAGGTAAAGATACTTTAAATCAAGAATTTCGGGGACAATTCCTGCTACTGCATACTTTTTAAGCTTAGTTTTAATACTTTCTTTAAGTAAATTGGGTAAAAAATCACCTGTTCGTGGTTTTATACTAATAAAAACCTTTCCGTATTGAGGTGGAACCAATTCTTCACCACCAAAAACAGAAATTGACTCTGTTTCGGGATAAATTTTAGCAGGAATTAAAGTTTCATAGTCATTTGAACTCACTGCACGGTTTTGAGAGGCATAAACACGAGGAGCAAACTTTTTAACCGAATCTACTGACTCAATATTCTCTCCACCAGACGATTGAGATAGTGTAGTGATTAAAGAAATACCAGAAGTTACGGAATAACTTATAGAATTTCTAATATAACTCAATTTTCCACCAAAAGTAAAGGCATTTATACCATTTGCGGCATCTCCACTAGAAATTATATAATCTACAACGATATAATTACCTTCTTCTATTTTTTTTCCAAAAATATCGTCTCCAAAAAAGATTTCATACTGTTCATCTTCAATTTCTTGTAAAAAATAAACCTTAGAATCACTTTTAATATTAAAAAGATCATTTTTTGAACTATATTTTGTTCCTCCAGTGGAAGAACTGTTATTTTTTACTGTTACAATCATTAAATCAGTGTCAATTCCAGCATTAGGTAAAATAAATTTCTGATTTGGATTTAATGAACTGTATGTAAAGGCAGTATTTAAAAGAGTTCCTTCATAAACCTTAATATTGTTAAAATTAGCAAAGGAATTTCCTTCTGCATCTGTAACAACGGGTACAGTAATGTCTTCTATAATAGAAAAGATATAAGCACTATTACCAAAGGTTCCCGCAGTAGCCCCCACAGGACCTTTACTGAGCGTCAGAGTGGCGGGAGCAGGTGTTACGTTAGTTACATCAACAAAGAAACTAATAGTTGCTGTGGACGCTTTACGAGACCTTGGAAGGTATCCTATATTTCTTGCTAGAGAAACTACATTTTCTCTTAAAGTGGCACTGTCAATGAATACTTCATTAGTCACCATATTTGCATTGTATGATGAAATGTAAGTATTGTATGCCATTAAATCAATTAAGGTCGATAAATTAGACCCTTCAAAGTCATAACCAGTAAAATTAGAATTTGATCTAAGATAATCAGTTAGAGATGTCTTAATTTGATCAAAATTAAGATTAGAGAAGTTAACTAATGGCATTTATCTAGTTGGCTGCAAAGCGAATGAGAGTTGTTGTGCGGGAGCATCGATTCCTACGATTTCATATACAATAACAGTATCAAATTCACCTGCGTCATAATTAGGAGTTACAGTTAATTTAACTATCCTAACCCTAGGTTCATAATTAACGATAGATTGTGTTATTTCATCTTCAATTTGAGAAGCAGTTATTACATCTATATTCTCAAAAAGTAATTTTGAAACTCTTGATCCAAAATTTTCATTAAAGAACTTTTCACCAGGTAATGTAAATACAATATTTCTTATAGAACGAGCAATAGCATTTTCATTTTTAAGGACAATAAGGTCTCTATTAAGCGGATTACGCTTAAATGTCATACTAAGATCTTTAAAACCCTGACTAACTCGTTGTAACGGCATTTATTACAATAGTATAAAGTTATTATATTTTATTTATTAAGGATTGTTAGGTAATAATCATGGTTTGGTCGTCATAATCAAGTCCATCCTCATCATAAAGGTCATTTTGCACCTTTGTATCCCTTTTTTTAGGTGTTATTTTGTCATTTGCAATCTCACGAAGCATCTTTTGGTGTTGATGGTTCGCTAAATTATCTAAAAAATCATTAGATTCAGTCATTTTACTACCTTAGTATTAAAAAAAGACCCTTTCGGGTCTTATTATTTATTTTCCTTGTCCTCGGTACTTTTTTTTCGCTCCATTTCGAGAGGTAGCGGCAAATTTAGTATGTTTACCACGTCCTTGTCGAGTTTTCTTCGGGGTGGTTTCAACGAAATCCATTGAACCCCATGCCCCTTGTTTAGTTTTTACTGCCATAGTTTAATCGAGAAACGCCGTTTTTAAATGATTCGAGTTTTTTCGTGACCGACCCTTATACGAGGATCGCACCAGATATCCCATCCCTTCTCGATTGCATCGAGGCAGAATGAAACGTCTTCCCCACACATATCTTGAACTGCACCAGATTCAAATTGTTGCATCTTAGGAGCAAACCAAGGATATTCAAGATCTTCAAATACACCCTTCTTAATAAGAACCCAACCGAACCCTGTATAATCAACAGTAAATGGTTTCTTTCTTTTCGAGATGCTTTCGACGGTTTCGTGATTCATCACTCCACCATTCTTGCGGAAATCCTCTTCCTCTAACCAATGAGCAACAGAGGTAGTGCTCCCATCCTCAGTGGCATACCAACCAGCAGTAATAGAACGTTGGTTAAGAAGTTCTTCGTTCCAACTTACAATATTACCTGCCTCATCGGTTGTTGCTGCTTCTGCTGGAACTGAGACATCACATAACTGCCAGAATTTGTTAGTATCAAAGACTATATCCGAGTCAATCCATAATTGATAATCATACTTTAACTTTCCATCCCAAGGAACTTGATCAGGTCCTCTGAGAACATTGGCTCCAAGACACTTACATCTTGCAAAGTTAACCATGGAGGAATAGTCCTGGGATATCTGGATAGACATACCATTCTGAACCATGTCAAAGCATAACTGCACAAAGTTTTTCAGAAAGATGTATGAACATCCACGTCCTGGAAGACAAAATACAATTGTCTTTCCTTTCATCCGTTTCTTAATTGCATCAATGTCCCATTCATCTTTCTTCTTGGGTTTAGGAGCATTGGCTTTAACAGTAAATCCTTTTGCCATAATAGTTTAGTACCTTCACTTCAATTATAGAGTAATTATATCTATATGTCAATCTTTTTTTATTAATACCGTATATTCCCTACCAGACAACATCTTCCATTCGTTCTTGATGAATTAATCCAATGTGTTTGATTAGCATGAAATATTACTATCTTCCCTTCTTCTGCTTTTATTCGCTTACCTTCTATAATTAATGGAGAAGATCCTTTTGGTGTTTTTACAAAATATACAAATGATAATGCATATGGAAAATGATTATGTTTTATTACTTTACCTCCTTTATTATACATTATTCCCCAACACTGATCTATCTTTAATTCACTTAATTTAAATAAAATCTGATCTTCATCTCCTACTGATAATTGGCAAGCAGCACTCTGTAAACAAGTCTTTAACCATGTAAGTATTCTATCAATATCTTCTAAATGATGTGTATGTAGATTCATAGGAGTCAGATGTGCTCCTCCTGGAATCTCTCTCTTTGACCAGTTATCTATAATATTGTATAATCTATCGTTTATATTATGATAAGGATATTCAAAGGTACAATACATTAATAACTATCACCACCCTCTGGTTCTTTCCAAGTAAGTGTACCTATTCCTACTCCCCCAATTCCTGCTGCAACTTTCTCATATGATATATCTTTCTCAGCATAATCTGTCTTCATCAATCCTACCAATCCTTTTAACTGTACCCAAGTCTGTTTAAATTCTGCTTCGTTTAGACTGTGATATACGCATTCACCTTTAATGTATATGTGATAAACTTCTTGGTCGCCCGTTATGTTTTGGGTATATCCTGACATATTTTTTTCTGGGGGATTTTTTTTATATATGAATCCTGAGAAGGTCTAAAAATTTTTTCCTAATTTTTTTATATACAACTCGTCCGTACCCACTTTTGTAGGTTAGGGACTTTCACTTTTTTTAAAACGGGCAACGCGACGCGGCACGCTAACAACGAAGGGGCGCTAATCACTGTCAAATAACTGTCACTTAACACTATAACATATAATGAATTAAGTGTCAACA
>VTLG01014122.1_pt1 | contig 20138 bp, 18 predicted proteins | sample 4694571 | NCBI WGS metagenome assembly VTLG01 (sample SAMN12604809, study PRJNA352737) | marine metagenome | biome: ENVO:00000447; feature: ENVO:00000209|ENVO:00000569|ENVO:01000036; material: ENVO:00002151; isolation source: viral sequences binned using virsorter ... | reverse complement strand
TAAATAATTTAATAGCACCACTCATTCATGAAGCTAAAAGAAAAAAACGAAGGTCCTGACTACTACCAGAGAGGGAACATAGAGGTATGGGATTTTATTAGAGATCAATCCCTGAACTATCACCTTGGAAATGTAATCAAATATATATGTCGTGCTGGATATAAAGACAACGACTTAAAAGATTTAAAAAAAGCTGCCCATTATTTACTAAATGAAATCGAAAATAGAACCCAACTGGATAGCTAGGACTGGTCGAGTCCAGCAATGGATTGATAATCCAACAAACCGTCTACCCGTAAGCTGCACAATTTTTAACGTGCAGGATTCAATGGAAGGTACTGATGGAATCGAAGCAAGCTGGAGATTTGTGTCGCATGCTTTGCGATTTGGAGCAGGAGTTGCGGTCCACCTGTCGGAACTTAGACCCAGAGGAACAACAACAAATAAAGGACCTGATTCACTTGTTGCAAGTGGACCAGTCTCATTCGGAAAAATCTACTCAACATTAAATGAAATACTTAGACGCGGTGGCACGTACCGTAACGGTGCCTGTGTTTTACACCTTGATATTAACCACCCCGATATTCTTGAGTTCGTGTTCGCAGAAAGACACGAGCTCCCATGGGTCAAACGATGTGTTGACCTCACCCCAGACCTCTGGCGTGATTCAAACCCTGAAACAAAGGAAGCAATACTTAGAGGCATTGCAAGAGGAGACATTTGGCTCAACAAAATAAAATATGACAGAAAAGGAAACAGAATCAGGTCGAACGTTTGCTTGGAGGTTTATTTGCCCTCACGTGGAACATGCCTCCTCCAGCATATCAATCTTTCAGCCTGTCGTATCGGCGACCTCCGACCAGCTTTCGCTAAAGGTATGTCGGAACTGTGCGATCTCCATGGCAAGACAGGTGTTGGTGAGTCTGGAGAGTATTTAAAACCAAAACATGACAGACAAGTCGGACTAGGAATGCTTGGCTTAGCCAACTTCTTAGCCAATAACAATATTACCTATGCCGAGTTTGGTAAGGCTCTCAAAGCAACTAATGATGCTGAGGCTTACGAAGGTTACGCAGGATTAGCAGCTCGCGAGCTCTTCCTCGGCATACAACAAGCTGCTAACATAGCTCGAGAGAACCACATGGAAAGGGCATTTGCTATTGCTCCAACCGCTAGTTGTTCTTATAGAAGTAGAGATCTTAATGGCTTTACTGCTACACCAGAAATTGCACCACCTATTAGCAGATTAGTTGATAGAGATTCAGGTGAATTTGGTGTCGAGCAAGTGAATTATGGAAATGTAGAGATCGCATCCGAAGTTGGATGGGAGAGTTATAAGTTAGTAGCAGATCAGATAATGATTATGCTTGAACGAACAGGATTGCTTCATGGCTATAGCTTCAACAGTTGGAGTGACATGGTGACTTACGATGAGGCATTTATAGAAGAGTGGTTAAACTCACCACAAACTTCTTTATATTATGCCCTGCAAGTAATGAATGATACTCAGGATAAGACAGATGCTTACGCAGCAATTGACCAGTCCGAAGTTGATAATTACTTAGCAGACATTATGAGTAATAAACCAGATGAAATAGCTTGTGACTGTCAACAATGAATCCTTATTTAAAATTACTGTCCCGGAAAAGATCTTGGACACCCGTACAAACATCTAAAGGAAAATTAAAAGAAGGTGCAGAAGAAACCATCTACCGTGCTCTTGCAATACGCCATATGGAGTTACCAGTCGGCGAGTTTATTACAGAAGCACTTGATAAAAATGTTCCCGACTCTGCTAGAGCACTTCTAGAGTCAAACGTTAAGGATGAGATCAAACATGATCTTGCTCTTGGCTACATCACCAACGCACTAGGCGTCGATGACCAAGCCGAAGCTGAAGCACTGCGCTTACGTGCAGCGTGGGAAGAACATCCAGACCACACAATACTTAAAGCACTAGTAGCTGAAAGAGCAATCTTTTTTGTACTACTACCATTCTTTAGGTTCTGTGGTGACGCAGGATTGAGAACAGTATCAGCAGATATATCTAGAGATGAGCAAGTACATGTTGCTGCTAACTCTCTTGTATGTGCAGAGCTAGGACTCAAACCTAGTCAATCCTTAGACAAACTAAGGAAGGCAACTATCAATTGGGTAATGCAACCTTTAAAACAAAGTTCCGATAGATATTTGGACAAAAAATTTTGGCTCGATGCAAGCGACAGACTTATGTATGAAGGCAAAGCACCAGAATTTTCTCAGACCAAGGCAGCTAGAATGCCTGCATTTTTTGAACACTCGAATGTCAATCTCCCTCAATACTCTTAAGCTTCACAACGATAGGCTTGATGAGTTATTAAAGAAGTTAGAACAGAACTTCGGGTGGAAACCAATTCACCCAAAAGAACCAATCGAATCAATTATGTATAGAGCTGGACAAGCCAGCGTAATTGACTTTATTAAATCAATAGAAGAGGACGAAATCTAATGTGCGGAGGCGGATCACCACCAACACCACCACCATTACCACCAGCTCCACCACCTCCTTTACCTCCTGCGCCAACTGCGCCACCTCCTGATCCAATAATCAAGGATGTGAACCCACAGGTAAAGAGAGCAAAGGATGACCGTGGTAATAAAAATAAAAACCAGTACTCAAAAGGTACAGGATCACTAAGGATTAAGTTAAATCCTAAAGTAAATACAGGTAGCACCGGACAGGGTGGCAGTGGGGGACTTAACCCATAATGTTAGCCCGTGAGAGATACAATCAACTGGTAACAGATCGAAGACAATTCCTAGACAAAGCCGTTGAATGTTCAAAACTCACGTTACCTTATTTAATTCAAGACGATACATCTTCAAGACCTACACACGAAACTTTAACTATTCCGTGGCAATCAGTGGGAGCTAAATGTGTTGTAGCTTTAGCAGCAAAACTAATGCTTGCAACACTTCCTCCCCAAGCCACTTTTTTTAAGTTACAAGTCAGAGATGACAAGTTAGGTGAAGATATGCCACCAGAAATAAGAAGTGAATTAGATCTATCATTTTCAAAGATGGAGCGAATGGTCATGGACTACATTGCTGCATCAAATGATAGGGTTACTATCCACCAAGCACTTAAACATTTAATTGTTAGTGGTAATGCACTTTTATTTATGGGTAAGGATGGTATTAAAAACTATCCACTCAATAGGTATGTCGTCAATAGAGATGGAAATGGTAACGTCCTAGAAATAGTTACAAAGGAATTGATAAGTCGAGACGTACTTGGTTACGAGATACCAAAACCTCAACCAAACACGGGTATCGACGAAACGAAAGGTAGTCATACTGATGATGTCGAAGTTTACACGTGCGTGAAACTCGAAAATGGCAGATGGGTATGGTACCAAGAAGTAGATGACATGATAATACCCAACTCACGAAGTTCAGCTCCTAAAAGCGCAAGCCCTTGGCTCGTTCTGACTTTTAATTCAGTCGATGGAGAACAGTACGGTCGTGGCAGAGTTGAAGAGTTCCTTGGGGACTTAAAATCTCTCGAAGGTTTATCACAAGCATTAGTAGAAGGAGCTGCCGCAGCTAGTAAAGTAATTTTTCTAGTAAGTCCATCTTCGACTACAAAGCCAGCCACTATTGCAAAGGCTGGTAATGGAGCAATTGTTCAGGGACGAGCAGAAGACGTGCAAGTCGTTCAGGTCGGAAAGACAGCAGATTTCAACACTGCTTCTCAAATGACTCAAACAATTGAAAGAAGATTACTTGAAGCATTCTTAGTTATGAATATAAGAAATGCAGAAAGAGTTACAGCAGAAGAAGTAAGACTCACACAGTTGGAGCTTGAGCAACAGCTTGGAGGTATTTTTAGCTTGTTAACAGTATCTTTTTTAATACCATATTTGAATAGAACTTTGTTAGTTCTTCAAAGAAATAATGAAATACCAAAACTACCAAAAGATATTGTACGTCCACAAATTGTGGCTGGTATTAATGCTTTAGGTAGAGGTCAAGACAGAGAAAGTTTAACTCAATTCATGGGAACTATTGCACAAACAGTAGGACCTGAAGCAATGATGCAATACATCAATCCTGAAGAAGCAATTAAGAGATTAGCTGCTGCTCAAGGAATTGATATTTTAAATTTAGTTAAAGGTCCAGAACAAATGGCACAAGAGAAAGAAGCAATGATGCAGCAGCAACAGCAAGCAAGTCTCTTAAATCAAGCTGGGCAATTTGCTAACAGTAAACTTGTGGAAGGACAAAACTTACAAGATCTTGGCAATGTAATACAACCACCACAACCTGAATAATGGCAGAAACATTTTCTTATGATAATACTCCTGAAACAGAGGTACTTTCCACAGAGGAACAGGATTCTCTTGAAGTAGGAGAAAAATTAGTAGCAGAACAAGAAGGACTACTAGCTGGTAAATATAAAAATGCTGAAGATTTAGAACAAGCATACTTATCATTACAAAAGAAACTTGGACAAAACGAAGAAGAATACGAAGAGGGAGAAGAAGGATATACAGAGGAAGAAGAAAGCGATGAAGAAGTATCTGCTAATGCTCCTGCGATCAGTTTAATTAATGATGCATCGGATGAGTACTACGCAAACGATGGTACTTTGAGCGAAGAAACAATTTCTAGATTTTCTGAAATGAGTAGCCAAGATTTGGTGAACGCATATATGGAAATGTATGAAGGCGGACAAATCAATCAAGCACCAACTTATGAAATGTCTGACGCACAAGTTAATAGTGTTATGAATGCAGCAGGCGGTGAATCTAATTACAACCAAGTAATTGAATGGGCTGCTAGCAATTTAAATGACAGACAAATTGATGCTTTCGATTCAGTAGTTGACTCTGGTAATCCAGCAGCTATTGGAATTGCTTTTCAAGGATTGCAATCAGCGTACCAAGAAGCTAATGGCTACGAAGGTCGCATGCTACAAGGACGTGCTCCCTCCTCTGCTGGACAGACATTTAGATCTCAGGCAGAGCTTGTAGCAGCTATGGGAGACCCACGCTATGACAATGATCCAGCTTACAGAGCTGATGTTGTAGAAAAACTAAACAATTCAGATCTAGATTTCTAATGTTTGGTCTAAATAAAAAGAAAAAGAAAAAGGATTTAAAGATAGGTAAGAAAACTCTTTGGAATGATATGAAAAAAATCAAACCAACCTTAAAAAGTCAAACAGCTTATAAGAATTACCGCATTAATGGTGGTGAAAAAACTTATGAGCAATGGTCAAAAGGAGAGAGATGAAGACTAGAGATTTAGATACCCTTTTATATAACGAATACCCTTACGAACCACCTATACAGGTATTACCAAAACAAAAAATCATGACACCAGAAGCAGAAAGATTTAATGGCTGGGCAGCAATGCTTGGCTTCGTAGCAGCACTAGGTGCCTACGTTACAACCGGTCAAATTATCCCGGGTGTATTTTAATGGCTGCAATCTCACTACAAAGAGAAGGCAGTAGTAACTGGCAGAAGTTTTGCGAGTGGGTCACAAGTACACAGAACCGTCTCTACGTGGGATGGTTTGGTGTCCTTATGATACCTTGCTTACTAGCAGCCACTACATGTTTTATACTCGCCTTTATCGCAGCACCGCCTGTTGATATAGATGGCATACGTGAACCAGTATCAGGTTCGTTGTTGTACGGAAACAACATTATTTCAGGAGCAGTAGTCCCTAGCTCCAACGCAATTGGATTGCACTTTTACCCGATCTGGGAAGCTGGCACTTTGGACGAGTGGTTATATAACGGCGGACCATATCAGCTCATTATCTTCCACTTCTTAATAGGAGTACTTGCATATGCAGGGAGACAATGGGAACTCTCATACCGTTTAGGAATGAGACCTTGGATATTTGTTGCTTACACAGCACCAGTATCAGCAGCTTTAGCTGTATTTTTAGTTTACCCTTTCGGACAGGGGAGTTTTAGTGATGGTATGCCTCTTGGTATCTCTGGTACTTTTAACTTTATGTTCGTATTCCAAGCAGAACATAATATACTCATGCACCCATTCCATATGGCTGGTGTTGCTGGGGTATTCGGTGGATCTCTTTTCTCTGCTATGCACGGAAGTTTGGTTACTTCCTCACTTATTGCAGAAACATCAGAGGAAGTCTCACAGAATTATGGTTACAAGTTTGGGCAAGATGAAGAGACATATAATATTGTCGCTGCACACGGGTACTTTGGGAGATTAATTTTTCAATATGCTTCTTTCAATAATTCTCGTTCTTTACATTTCTTTCTTGCTACTTTCCCAGTGGTTGGCATATGGCTTACCTCCATGGGAATCTGCACTATGGCTTTCAACCTTAACGGTTTTAACTTTAACCAATCAGTAGTTGATACTAATGGCAAAGTTATACCTACATGGGCTGACATAGTTAATAGACAGAACCTTGGCTTTGAAGTAATGCACGAGCGTAACGCTCACAACTTCCCACTTGACTTGGCTTCTGCTGAGTCAACACAAGTTGCACTAACAGCACCATCAATAGGCTAATGTCCCATCAAAATGAAGGTTGCTTCGGTAAAGCAAGCGTCACCCGTTATGGCTTTTATGAAGAAGAGGAAAAAAAGAAAGAAACTGATAAAGAACTTTCTGACTCTGATAACACTGATAACTAATATCTTTATTATTTCAGGTGTCACTAGACACTGGCAACCACGTCCGTTCATCCCTTCGGGGACGCATGACTCCTAAGCATGGAACGGGGCTTAGGTATATGGAGATGACACAATGAAAGTTACTTTCGTATATCGTGGCGTTGCTTACACAAGAGTAATCGGTTAGGCGATCTCGGGGAGGTTCAATTCCTCCCTACTCAATTTGGCTAAAGCCCTCCGAGGAGGATACCTTTATGCCGTCGACGGTGGGAAAAGACCACAAATCTCAATGAGTCTAAGTAAGACTCCTATAATTCTAACGTTAGGAACGACAATATATACCTTTAAATTTTAACCAAAAATGGCACAACAAAATACAGGTGCTTCTCAGGCAGCTAAGCTAACTCGTCAAGGTCAGCTTAACTCAGCAGGAGACGCTAGAGCCCTTTATTTAAAGCTGTTTAGTGGAGAAATGTTCAAAGGCTTCCAGCATGAGTCAATAGCTCGTGACATGGTAATGAAGAGAACATTGAAGAATGGAAAATCTTTACAGTTTATCTACACAGGTAGAACAACTGCTGAGTTCCATACTCCCGGAAACAGCATCATGGGTAACTCTGATGGAGCACCTCCAGTAGCAGAGAAGACAATCACATGTGATGACCTTCTTATCTCAAGTGCATTCGTTTATGAATTAGACGAGACACTTGCTCACTACGAATTACGTGGTGAAATATCCAAGAAAATTGGATACGCATTAGCAGAGAAGTATGACAGACTTATCTTCAGAGCTATTGCAAAAGGAGCAAGACAAGCTTCTCCAGTATCGAAGACTAACTTCGTAGAGCCCGGTGGAACACAGATTAGAGTTGGTACAGGTACTAACGATTCTGATGCTTACGTCGCAGGCAACTTAGTTAATGCTTTCTACGATGCAGCAGCAGCACTTGACGAAAAAGGCGTCAGCTCACAAGGCAGATGCGCGGTTCTAAACCCTCGTCAGTACTACTCACTTATACAGGACATAGGTACTAACGGTCTTATCAACAGAGACGTTCAAGGTACAGCATTGCAGTCTGGAAACGGAATCATTGAAATTGCAGGCATAAAGATCTACAAGTCAATGAACATCCCATTCCTAGCTAAGCATGGTGTAGCTTATGGCGGAACTACAGGTGAGACAGCTCCCGGTAACTTAGGTTCACATGTTGGTACAGCATTAGCTGACGGCAGAGCTTCAGTTGACGGACTAAACAATAACTACGGTAACAGCACAGACTTCGCTAAGTCATGTGGTTTGATCTTCCAGAAGGAAGCCGCAGGGGTTGTAGAGGCTATAGGTCCACAGGTTCAGGTTACATCTGGCGACGTATCAGTCGTATATCAGGGTGACGTAATCCTTGGAAGACTAGCTATGGGTGCAGATTTCCTAAACCCAGCAGCAGCAGTTGAGCTTTATGTAGGTGCTAGTGCTCCTTCAGCATTCGGTACAACATACCCAGCTAACGCTTAATTTTTATTTTTTATACGGGAGCTTCGGCTCCCTTTTTTTATTATGTGTGCACCAACAAGAGATGACTTAAGTCCATATGGAATAGGTGGTGGTGGGCGTGATGCTTATAAAGATAACCCTACTAAACAAGCAGCTTACGATGCTGAAGTTGCAAAGAATCAAGCAAAATTAAAAGAAGGTGGGTACGAAATGCCAGTTGGTTTTAGAGTAAGAGAACCAATGGATATGGTTACAGGACCATTCGGTCAAGGTTTATCACAGGCACTGTGGTCTAAAAAATACGATGAAGAGAATCCCTCTATAACAATGTCAGCTCCAGCAATTGATAACCCTGCACCAACTGCGCCTTCTAGTGGACAGAGAGAATACAGCATAGACAGTAAAAATAATTTAGAAGTAGCCAAAGCTAAGAAAGGATCTACTAGCAGAAATAGAAGAGGCAATACAGGAAGAATGAGAATAAGAAGAGCTAAACCAAAATTAAACACAACAAATACAAACACAGCAGCAGCAGGCGGATTAAACCCATAAAATTATGACTACTCAATTAAACACCGATACCGAACTATCCGCAGTGAACTCTATCTTGGGTAGCATTGGTCAATCTCCCATAACATCTTTAAATCTTCAAGCTTTACAGAATCCAGAAATATCAATGGTTCATAACATATTGATGGAAGTAACTAAAGATGTACAAAACGAAGGTTGGCATTTTAATCAGGAAGAACATGTTCGTATAGAACCTGATGAAAATGGTAACTTTTTAATACCTAATAACTATTTACGATTTGACGTACACGACGGATTGTATGACAGAACTAGAGATGTAGTAAAAAGAGATGGAAAACTTTACGACAAAGTAGAACATACCGATATTTTCTCTGGTGAACTTTATTTTGATATTACTTATTTATTTAATTTCGCCGATATTCCTTCAGCCATACAACGCTACATAATTTCTAGAGCTTCAGTTAGAGCAGCTACTCAAGTTGTTTCTAATCCAGATTTAGTACAACTACTTCAATTAGAAGAAGCAAAAACTTTAGCGTCTGCTGTTGAATACGATTGCGAACAAGGAGATCATACCTTCTTTGGGTTTCCACATGAAAGTAATTACAGATCTTATCAACCTTACAAAGCACTTATTAGATAATGGCAAACGTTACACAAACTATTCCAAATTTAACTCAGGGTATATCACAACAGCCTGATGAATACAAAATTCCGGGTCAAGTCAATGACATGATTAATTGTCTACCTGACGTTACACAAGGTCTACAAAAAAGACCGGCTGGAAAGTTTGTGGCATCTTTGAGTGACGGAACAAATAACTCATTTACAACTGGTAAATGGTTTCATTATTACAGAGATGAAACTGAACAATACATAGGTCAAATAATTCGGCGAAAAAATGAAAATGGAACTTCACATGCTGATGATGGAAAAATCAGATTGTGGAATTGTTTGACTGGTGTAGAACAAACTATAGTTAATGCTATAGGAAATGATAATTATTTAATACATAATAATGCTGAAGATATTCAGACATTAACTCTTAATGATTTTACTTATTTAAATAATCGTACCAAAGTTGTAGAGATGGATTCTACTATCGAACCTCTTAATAATTTTGGTAAAGAAGTTTTTATTGAATTAAAAAAAATAGCATATTCTAAGCAATATTCATTAAATATTTTTGACGATACTACAACTAAAGAAACAACAACAGCTACAAGGATAAATGTAGAGATGATTAGATCCAGTAATAATTACTGTGATTCTGATAACTATATGCAACCGCATGCAGACAGGGGTCTTGCTGTTGGATCTGGAGGTAATGCTAGGTGTGGAACAGAAGCTAAAGATGGAAGAGATGCTTTTGCACCTAATGTAGGAACACGTATATTTGATATAAGTAGTGGCGAAGCTCTTGTTGATAGTAATGCCGTAGGAGGAATAATAAATAATCCCGGTGGTACTAATTACTATTCAGATCAAAATTATGCTTACACAGTTGGTATTTATAAAAGACAAGTAGGAGCTGAATATGCTTTTAGTACTACTACAGGTCAATATACTGTTAGGTCGAAAGATGCTTCTGGTAATTTAGTAGCACATGGACTTAGTTCTGGTGATACTATTTATTTTGATTTTATTAGTGGACCCGGTGTTGACGAAACAAAAACTATCACTGTTGTAGATTCTTACCAATTTAGATTTACACCTACTACAGCTCTTTCATCAGATGTTCTTTATACAGATAACAGTGGTGGACCTTACAACGTAAATTATTCAGAAGCAAACCAAACAAAAAGAAATAATCTTTTCTTCAGAATAACTACTACTGGTCAATCAGTACCATTTACTTCTGGCTCTAGTACAACATATCAGGCTAGATATACAACTCAATATGATTTACTTCATGGTGGAGAAGGGTGGCAACAAGGTGACTACTTTTATGTTTGGATGAAAGATGCTTTCTATAAAATTACTATTGAGGAAATTAGTACTTCACAAGCTCAAGCAAATTTAGTTTTAGCTAGACCAAAACCAACACCGTTTGATGTAAAGACTACTATTACTGCTGAAAGTATTTTAGGTGACCTAAGAACACAAATAATAGAGGCTAAAGATGATAATGATAATCCTATTTTTCAAGCTTCTGAAGTAACTATTATAGGAACTGGATTACATATTAAAAGAACATCTGCTAATTTTAATGCGTCTACTCCTGTAGGCGAACTTATGAATGTTGTTTCTGGAAAAGTAAATGATGTAGGTGACTTACCAAGTCAATGTGTACATGGAATGGTTGTTGAAGTAGTTAACAGTGATGCTGAACAAGATAATCATTTTGTTAAATTTTTTGGCAAAAAAAAATCTGATGGTACATACATGGATGGTCAAGGTACATGGGAAGAATGTGCACAACCGGGAAGAAAAATAAGATTAAAAAGATCCTCGATGCCAATAGTTCTTATTAGAACTGAAGATGGTAATTTTAGACTTACTGAATTAGATGGATCGACTTACGGTATATCATCCTTACAAACAAATAACACAGCTACTTTTACATCTACAACTTCCAATAATACAGTTACTGTTACTAGAACTAATCATGGTTTTCTTGACCAAGACTTAGTAAATATTGAAAGTGCTAACTTAACAAATGGACAATTTGAAATTACATTAGTAGACGATAATACTTTTACTTACGAATCTGCTGCTAACGAAGGAGCTCATACTAATGAGGCTTGCACAGTTGGACAAGGATATGCAGCTCCTCAATGGGATGACGCCATAGTAGGGGATGATGTAACTAACCCTGAACCATCTTTTGTAGGAAAATTTATTAGTAAAATGCTGTTTTTTAGAAACAGATTTTGCATACTTTCTGATGAAAATATAGTTATGTCTCGTCCCGGAGACTTTACTAACTTCTTTAATAAGTCAGCTATTCAATTTGTTGCTAGTGATCCTATTGATATATCAGCTAGTTCTGGTTATCCAGCAATTCTACATGACGGGATACAAACCAACACAGGTTTAGTTTTATTTTCTTCAAATCAACAATTCATGCTGACTACTGATAGTGATGTATTCAGCCCTATGACCGCTAAGATAAATGCTCTTTCTACTTACAACTTTAATCCTGCTACAAATCCTATCTCTCTGGGTACAACTATTGGTTTTTTAGATAACGCTGGTAAATTTTCCAGATTCTTTGAGATGGCTGAATTACAAAGAGAAGGTGAACCAGAGCTTATAGAACAAAGTGCAGTTGTTTCAAAGTTATTTGAAAAAGATTTACAACTTATATCTAACTCCAGAGAAAACTCAGTTATTTTCTTTAGTGCTGAAGATACTACAACTATGTATGGTTACAGATATTTTGACAATATTAGAGAAAGAAAATTAGCTGCATGGTTCAAATGGAATGTAACAGGAAATATTAAGTATCACTGTATGCAAGACGATAACTTATTTATAGTTGTCGAAAATAATGACAAGCATCAGTTACTGAAATATGCAATAAAAATGGATTCTAATACTACTGTGGTATCTGGTAATAGAGTTCATCTAGATCATTTAATGGAAGTAACAACAGCAGCTAATAGTTATAATCCTACAACTAAAAAAACTACATTTACTAAACCAACTGGATTAGAAAGTACAAATCAGTTAGTTGCTTACGACGAAGATACAGGTAACAACTTAGGTAGATATGGTCTTATAACTGTTAATGGTTCTAATTTAGAACTAGATGGAGATTGGTCCAACGAAACATTTTTTATTGGATATCAATTTACTATGCAAGTTGATCTTCCAACTATATATGTATCACGACAAGAAGGACAAGCATATAGATCAGATACTAGAGCTAACACTATCATCCATAGAGTTAAGTTTGGGTTTGGTCCATTAGGTTTATATGAAACAACTTTAAATAGAGTTGGTAGGAATTTATATACAGAGTTATTTGAAGTAACTGATGCCAATACATATTCAGCTAACACAGCAGCCATACGTAACGACAATAAATTATATACAGTCCCTGTGTATGACCGAAATACCAACGTAACGTTAACTGTTAAATCAGAACACCCAGCTCCAGCCGACATTCATTATTTGGTATGGGAAGGAGCTTATAACAACAATTTTTATACTCGTGTTTAACATCACCCTTACTGAACAAGAAGTACGTATATATATTCAATGGCTTAAAAAGAACAAGATGTACAAGGGGATGAAACTTCCACTAGGTAACCCTTGGGAATCTTGGATGCAAGAAACTATTGAAAAATTACAACATGCTTTAAATGAGTAAATACATTCACCCAGCAACATTAGAAGCTGCCGTTCGTGTGGCTTCTAATTTATTACCCGACGATTATCGGGAAGTAAAAGAAGGTCATGGACATGACCCTTTAAATGCAATGGTCGTAGGGTTTCATAACTGCGATTCAGTTTATTTTACTAACCCAAATAACGAGATATGTGGCATGGCAGGAGTTCACGAAAGTGGACAAATCTGGATGCTATGTACTCATTCAATTTTAGATTTTCCACATACGTTTGCTAGAGAAGCAAGACGTTATGTTAGGTCGAGAAAAGAAAAGTTACTGTGGAACGTTGTTGACGAAAGAAACAAAGTTCATATTAAGTTACTTAGGTTTTTAGGTTTTAAATTTCTTAGGAGATTTCCCTACGGACCAAACAATTTATCCTTTATAGAATTTGTACGAATATGTGCAGCCCAGCAGCAATCGGACCAGCAGCTTCAGCCATAGGCGGAGCAATGGAAGCGTCCGCGCAAAACAAAGCAGCTCGTAGACAATACGAGCGTCAACTGCAAATAAGAGAAAGAAAATGGATGATGGACACAACTTTGTTTAAAACAAAGCGTGTTCAATTCGATAAAAATATTAGTGAAGCGAACCTAGCTGCACAAAGAGCTTATAGTCAGTCTGCAACCAGCCTAAATAATATAAGATCCAAAGCCTTACTAGATCATCAAGAAGACTTCAAATCAATGCTTGAAGCTGAAGGTATGATCGAAGCACAAGCTGCGGAAAGAGGAGTAAGAGGAGCTAGTGTCCTTAGATCATTGAATATGAATTTAGCAAAAATGGGTATGGCTAACGCTCAACGTAGTAGGGCTTTAACTCAATCACTTTATGCTTACGAACAAGGAAACGAAGCTATAAGAAGAAAATTAATATCAGATAAAAATAATATGTGGAGTAAAGTTTCTATTCAATTAGTACCTGATCTTCCACCTCCAAAACCAGTTATGAGGAATGTTGGACTAACACTATTCACAGGAATGGCTGGTGCACTAGGAGCTGGATTAGATGGTATGGGTGACTCTAGCAATATAGGAAATAAGTGATGACACAAAGCGGATACACATTCACCCCGGGTAAATATGACCCTATAGAACAAACTGATGTAGTTCCAGAACAGGAAAAAAGTAATGCAAGAATTTTAGCTTCTGAAGAACAATATCTAGAACAAATGAATGCAAGAGATGATGCTCTTGTAGAAAATACTAGAAAAAATTGGGAATCATTAAGTCAGTTATCTTCTACTTTTGGTGACTGGATGCAAAAGAAAGCTGAAAAAGATAAGCAAGAGAAGTTAACAAAAGGTGCGATGTTGGCTGCAACAAGACCAGCATCAGCAGAAGAAATACAAGCATTACTTGCACAAGAAGATGGTCTAAAAGATTCACATCTCAAAATTAATGAGATTGCAAATAGTATAGAAGAAAGCACTGGTAGTTTTGAACTTGCTCAACAATTTAGAGAATTATCTGGATGGGAACAATATGCTTATGTAAAAGCTAGTCTTCTTAGAGCAGCAGATGGTTATCAAGATTTTAAGAATCAAAAAAGAGCAGACATATTTATAACAGATAAAGCTGGAAATAAAATAACCTACGATAATGCCAACGAACATCAACGTAAAGGTTTAGATGCAAAGATAAGGTTTGAATTTTCTGAACAATTTATTGGTGTTAATGAAACTCTTCTAGGTGCTACTGTTGCTCCAGCTATTGTAAATGTAGATGAAACTGAAGCAAAAGAAGCCAGAGAAGACAGAAACACACGTGCAAAAAATTTTCATAAAAAAAAATTAATCGACAGTATTTCAGATGGTATTACTGGAGATCCAATTCGAGATAGACAATTTGCAGATACATGGGTTACTGAAAATGCAGGATTTTATAAAGGAACATCAGGAGCAAGACTTAAGTTTCGAGAGACAGTAGTTAATTTAGTTAAAGAAGGAAAGCTTAGTTTAGTAGATGCTCAAGCTATGGTTCGTCAAGGTAGATTCCATAGTGGTGATAAAAAAGAAGTAACTCTAGAACATTACAAAGAATGGAAAGGTTTTGATGATGAACTTGTAACTGCTAATGCTGAATATAGACGAACAAAATTAGATAACGACAAATTTACAGTTGAAGCAGAAGCAGAACAACTTCGTAAACAAGTTGAAGAAAGTGGTCAAGACTTATCTCTTGAACAGAAAAAAGCTTATCTAAAAAAACGTGAAGAGAGATTTCCAGATATTCCGTTAAATAGTGATGAACAATATTTGATCTATGGTTATCGAGACGATAACACTATGAGGCAAATATTAAATCAAAAATTAGAAACTTTTAAAAGTATTACAGAGCTCGATTTAAAAGAAGCAAGCCCTAAAGTTCGTAGAGAATTTCAACAATATAAAGTTGCTGATGGTAATACTCAGATAACTTCAACGGCTCAACTAAGTACTAAAGATCAAAAATACATAACAGATTTAGTTGGTGTTGCATCTAAACAAACTGGAACTTTAGAATCTAAAAATGTACATTATTATGCACTACTTAATAAAACTGAAGAGCTTTATGTACAAACATATAACGAGACATTAGCAGATACAAAAAACCCTGTAATGGCAACTGAAGCAGCTCAAAAAACTATCGGTGCTCATCTACAAAAACAAGAATGGATTGACAGTAATTCTAAATTTGAAGAATATTCACGAAACAGTGAGTACGAAACTAAGTTAGTTAAAGCGCAAAGACAGGTTCAGCCAGAAACTAAAGGGTACATAACAACTCTATTAGAAGCACCACAAGCTCAAAAAGAAGAACTTTTAAATTGGGCTAAGAAAGGTGGCAAAGGTCCAGTACCTTACTACTATCGCGCATTAGCACAACAAAATAGAATACTTCCTAGAGAGTTAGCTTGGAAACAGGCAAATATTCTGTCAGGAAATGCCATTGAATTTGATGGAGATGAGGAAATAAAGCAATTTAATATTCCTCCATCAATGCTTTATATGTTTTTAGAACACCCTACTAAAAACGGATACACAAGATTTAATCACGACGTTAATACTATTAATAACGAAGAAGACGAAAACGAAGTACACCCTTATGAAGAAGACGAAGACATTGATTAATAAGTAACTGCGGTCTTATTTGAATCTCTATCTTCAATTATTACTACGGTAACAAATGGATGAATTAGAATTAACATTGGATGTTCCAACTTCCGATGCACCTCTCTCTAATGAAGAAGCTGCAAACTTAGCAGACGAACAACAAAAACGATTAGAGTTTAGGGAACAACAAGAAGCTATTAGACTTCAACAACAAGAACAAGACGAACAGCTTGCTCTTCAAAAAAAGAAAGAAATAGAAGATACCAGAAACAAAGAAAACTGGGGTGTTGGTGAATATACAAAAGAAATATTCTCAGCTCTTGGTGGTGGTATCCAAGACACTGCCTCTTCTCTCATAACCTTACCTGAACGAATCATTGATTTTGCTACAGGTGAAATGGGTAGAGAAAATAAGGAAGGTGGATATAAAGCAGAATGGGACGATTGGTTTGTAAACGATGAAAACCCTATAGAAACTAAAACATGGTGGGGTGGTGCTTTAAGAGGATTAACACACTTTGGAACTTTAGCTGCTGTACCTGTTGGAAAGATAGGTGTATTAGGAAAAGCAGGAGCCAAACTTAAATCAGTAGTGCCTGCTGTAATTAAAAAACCAATAGCTGGTGCTATAGCAAAAGGTGGCTTAAGAAGCAAGGTTATTACAGGTGCTGCTAAAGGTATGAAGGTAGATGCACTTTCAAGCTACTCACAAGATACTAACGCTCTTGGAGTTTTAGAAAGTCATTTCACTGGACTAAATATTCCACTTGCTACCAAAGAACATGACCATCCAATGATGAAGACATTTAAGAATGTCGTAGAAGGTATGGGATTAGGTATTGTAGCTGACTCAGTTTTGCATGGTTTAGGAGTAGGTTTTAGAAAAACAAAAACTGCTGTTGGATCAAAATTTAAAGGCAGTGGTGCTTTACCTGAGAAAACTATTGTTGATGAGAATGCTGCTAGTAGAGAAATACAAAGAAAGAAAGCAGGAAATATACAAGCTAATGGAAGTAAGGCTGACCAAGCCAGATTAAAACAAATTAATCAGGAGTTAGGTGGCAATCCATTCGATGAAGAGTTAAAAACTATACAAGCTCAAAGAACTGCTTTAAAAAATCAGAAAAAAGCATTAGTAGCTAATTTAGATCCTGATGATGCAAAAGCTAAAAAAGAAATCTCTCAATTAACTGACACTATTAAAGAAGCAAATAAAGCAGTTAAAGCAACAAGATTAAAAAGTAATAAGTGGAAACCTAAAAATGCAAATAAAGAACTTATAGCTGAACGTGACGAAATAGTTAAGAGGATTGAAGCAGGCAAAAAGAAATTTGGTGCCTATAAAAATCCTAGTCTGGCTGATAAACACCAAGGCAATGCTAACGCTACTGAAGATCTATTTAATGTAAATGAATCTCGCAAGATGATGAAGAATGTTGGTGGAGCTGAAGAAGGTTCTATTGGAACTGTAGTTAGTGTCAATGGTAGAAAGAACATGGCTATGTCTTCTAAATTTGCTTGGGATGAAATAACAAAAATTGAAAAAGCTTTTAAATCTAATGAGCTAATTAAACAAGATATTTCAAAAGCTAGAGCAAGAGGATTGACTCCAGATCAATATTACGCTGAAAACATTGCCTTATATAAGGAGATGGTTGAGGGTCGTAACACTACCGACATGACAGTAGAAGAGTTTTTAGCACCAGCTAGAGCAAGAGGTGTTATTGAAAAAAGAATAGGTAAACAAGTTATTTATTCAAACGTTACACCAGCTACTGCCAATGCTTTAGACCTTGTTGCTGGAGATTTACTTAGAAAGCTTAGAGATACAGGAATTATGAGTAGAGAGATCGAAGACATCTTCAATTTAAAAGATGTTGATGGTCCTATACAGACAATGGTAGAGCAGCTTATTGGTGTTGTACGTGCAACAAAAATGGCAAGATATGCTGCTGGTCAGACTCTTAAAGAATTTGATTTATCAAGTCCATCATATAGAAAGCAAATGTTTGCTGATGTTGATAAGCAAGTTAAAGAGCATGTTAAATCTTTACAACTAGCTGTTCAGTTAGCTGGTAAGACAGGTGACGATAGTCTTCTTAATGGTATTAGAGAAATGATTTCTCAAGCTAACCATCCATCTGATGTGGAATCATTAATGACATTCCTACGTACAAAAATGCGTGGTGGTGAATTAAATGGATCTAAGAAAACAGGTGAGTTAGTTAGACAGTTAGGAATGGTAATGACTAATAGTGTTCTATCTGGACCTAAAACTCCAGTACGAGCAATTATGGGTACATCCAGTGCAGTCTTTTTAAGACCAATGGCACAAATGGCTGGAGCTGCATTAACTGGTAATGGAAAAATTTATAGAGAAGCATTAGCTGATGTAAACGGAATGATTCAATCTATACCTGAATCTTTCAAATTATTTAAAAGTAAATTAAATAGTTATTGGTCAGGTGATATTGCAGATATTAAAACTAGATTTGCTGAAGTAACTACTGGTGATAGTAACTGGGAAGCTATGAAATACCTTATAGAAAAAGAAGGTAGTCAAGCAGATAAAGGAATTTTCTATTTAGCAAATATAGCTAGAGCTGCTAATGATAATAAGTTTCTTACTTACTCCACTAAGATTATGGCAGCTACTGATGATGCCTTTGGATACATATTAGGACGAGGTAGATTAAGAGCTAAAGCATATAGAAAAGTTCTTAGTGAAGCTGGAGGAGAGTACGGAAATGTAACTCCTGACATGGTTGCAAAAGCAGAGAGTGATTTTGTTGACAGTATATTTGATGCAGAAGGAGGTTTAAAAGATGAGTACATTAAAGGAGCAAAAAGAGAAGCTACTTTAACTCAAGATTTAACAGGATTTGCAAAAGGATTAGACACAGTATTTAAGAGTCAACCTTGGGCTAAACCTTTTTTTCTATTTGCAAGAACTGGTGTCAACGGTCTAAACCTAACAGCAAAGCATACTCCCGGATTTAACTTCTTAGTTGACGAATGGAATGATATTGCTTTTGCTAAACCCGGAGATTTCTCCAAAGTTAGAAAATATGGTATTGAGACTGCTGAAGATTTAGCCAATGCTAGAGCTATTCAAAATGGAAGATTAGCTATGGGTGCTGGTGTCATATTTATGGCTGGTCAAAAATTCTTAAGTGGAGAGTTACATGGTAACGGTCCTGCTGATAGACAAAAAAGACAAACATGGATTGATGCTGGTTGGAGACCAAGAACTATAAAATTTGGAGATGCTTGGGTTAGCTATGACGCATTTGAACCATTTAACCAAATACTTTCAATTATTGGAGATATTGGAGATCATCAAGAATTGATGGGTGAAGAATGGGCTACAGATAACTTTCAAAAATTATCTTTAGTAGTTGCACAAGGTATTACCAGTAAATCTTATATGGCTGGGTTACAACAATTTATTGAAATGTTTTCAGGTAGACCCGGAAGTGTTAATAGAATGCTTGCTCAATTAGCAAACAACACTTTACCTTTAAGTAGTTTTAGAAACGAATTAGGAAAAGTATTTACACCATACACAAGAGAATTAGGTTCTGATATTGCAAGTTCTATAAGAAATAGAAACTTAATTACTGAATCATTAGCTTCTAATGAGTTGCCTATTAAATATGACATGTTAACTGGTCAACCTATTAAGGACTTTGACTTTATAACCAGAATGTTTAATGCGTTTTCTCCTGTTCAATTAAACATGGATTATTCTCCCGGTAGAAAATTATTGTTTGATAGTGGGTATGATTTAAGAACCTCGACTTATGTTGCTCCTGATGGTACTGATTTAAGTAAAAGTCCTAGACTAAGATCACTATTTCAAAAAGCTATTGGAGATCAAAACATACTACTTAAATTAGATAAATTAGCTGGAAATATTGGAATACAAGAATCTTTAAAAGAAATGGAGTATGACCGTGATAATGGTTTACGACATGTGGATCCTAAAAAATATGCACACAATATAAGAATTAAAAAGATTTTTGAAGATGCAAAA
>VTLG01012388.1_pt1 | contig 20138 bp, 29 predicted proteins | sample 4694571 | NCBI WGS metagenome assembly VTLG01 (sample SAMN12604809, study PRJNA352737) | marine metagenome | biome: ENVO:00000447; feature: ENVO:00000209|ENVO:00000569|ENVO:01000036; material: ENVO:00002151; isolation source: viral sequences binned using virsorter ... | reverse complement strand
TTATGACCACAAACAAACCAATTCGTGTACAAATCAAGCCACAAATTGTCGCTCTTTTAGAACCAATTAAACCAGAACATCAGACTATGTCTACATTCATCAACGATCTACTTTATCGAACATCTAAGGGGTTGACACCATATGTTACCCTGAATTTATCAAGCGAACAAAGTTCGCCCAAAAAAACAAAGATAAAAAAACAAGAGAGCGCAGATAAATTCTCTAATATAGAATCTATTAATAAGAATAAGGAAAAGAAAAAAATTGACCCTTTTTCTTCTGCTAAGATCAAAAAAGAATTAATTCCTGATGATCTACAAAGACACGCCGATTTAATTGTTGAATGGTGGCCGATAAGACATAAGAAAAAAGCAACTTGCAGCGAAAAGGTCGCGCAGCGCATCTTTAAGACTTTAAGATCGTTTACCCTTGAAGAACAGATTAGGGCGCTAGAAATGGCGATTATCGGGGGTTACAAAGATGTTTACAAACCTAACGACAAGAAATTCTTTAAGAAAGAAGAACCAGTTGTAAATCATCCCGCGTCAAGAGTGTTTACAGCGGAAAGAGGTTTTGAATAATGGAAAGACTTGCTGATGTTGGTTCTATCATCAGAACTTTAAAAGCGGGATTACATAAGCCAAACCCTGCAAACCCTGACCGCAAGATGTGGACGCTGACCGATCTCGACAAGAAAACGGACGGATGGAAAACTGTTGAAGACGATTGCAATAATGCAAAATCACGATTCCCAAAAGGTTATCAGGGCGTTAAACATCGAAACCTCGCCCGAACTCAACAGGTTGAAGAACGTGTTGAAGTTATTGACCCAAAAGATTATCCAACTATTTAAACTAATGGAAACTAACGATTTACCGCTTTTTAACTACACCGTAGTTCCAAGCAACGAAACAGAAACATCAAAAGATGCCGCTGAATCTATTAAAGACAAAATAAACGGGATGTGTCTTGAAGTCTTAAGATGTGTAAGAAGTCACGAGGAGGGATTGACGTGCGATCAGGTAGAAGAAATTCTAGGAATGAAGCATCAAACAGCTTCCGCCCGCTTAAATGATTTGTCAAAATGTCAACCCGCGTTCCTTCAGCATCGTTTCGATTCATCAACAGGGAAACCTTTAAGACGCCCTACGCGAAGTGGCCGAACAGCAAGAATCTATTTTGTGACGCCTTGCGGGATGTCGGTGGCATGAAAAAATTATTAGAACCGCTTCCTATCGCAAGGATAGAAAAAACCCACAAATACATCTGGGAACCGACAGGGGAACAGCTTGCATTTTCAACAACTCAAGTCTGTAATACAAAAACGCCTGAACAATTAGAAAACATTGAACGCTATCGCCATAAATGGCAACCACGGGGCGAAACAGCGCATTATGCTTTGCAACAAAGGATGCTAGGCAACGACAAAATCGAAATGGGCGACTATGAAGATTGGATAAAGCCGCTTATGGATTTAGAACTGTGGGAAGATTTCGAGCCGTGGGCGGTTGAATATATGCTTTGCGATCTTGAAAAATCTGTCGGCGGTCAACTTGATCTTCTGGGCTATGACAACAAATCGCAAAAACTTATGTTGATTGATTTAAAAACACAATCACAAAAGTACGCCAAGCCTTATTCAACGGACGCGCAAATGGGAAGCTATCTTGAAGCGCTTGCGGAACATCATCAAATAATCCCTGATGTATGCAAAACAATCTGGGCTAGACCGAACAAATGTGTAGTCGGCGAAGATCAACACACAATTGATTGCGCTTATGCTTGGTCGCAGGCGTGGAAAAGATTTGATTCTGAACAGGGGGGATTTTAAATGAATAGAGAAGAATTAAAAATTAGAAGGCGCCATAAAATGATGTATGAAATAAATAAAAAATATTTCAAGAAAGGCGAACATCCACATTACGAAAAATACCATGAAAAAAATATCAAAATTTTAGAAGAATACGAAAAAAATGAAAGAACTTGAATTTCGTGTTGTAGGTTTACCCGCGCCGCAGGGTTCAAAAACTTTGACAAGATATGGCGGTTTAATGGAATCAAGTAAAAGGGTCAAGCCGTGGCGTCAGGATATTATTCACGCGGCGCTTGAAGCGTTTGCAGGCAACCCGTTCAATGAACCCGTGCAAGTTTCTATTGAATTTATAATGCCGCGCCCTAAAAGCCATTTTGGAACGGGTAAAAATGCAGAAATTTTAAAAAATAACGCGCCTTTTTTTTGCACTAGCAAAACAACAGGAGACGTTGATAAGCTGACCCGTAGTACTCTTGATGCCCTGTCTGTTACATCTGGCGGAACTGTTCTTGCAGATGATTCTCTTGTTGTTTGTTTGCAGGCGTTGAAACGGTATGCAAAACGATTTGAACATATTGGCGCAAATATAAATATAAAAACTTTTGACAAACCAGAATAAATTGGTAGACTAAAAGAGTCAGTTGCTTGCTGACATTGAAGCAACCAATTTTCGATGTACGGATTGGTTGCTTCTCTAAAATTATTTATTTGCTATGGAAAACCAAACAAAACCAATCGAAATCCCAAATCTGGGCGGTCTTATTACAGAAGACGATCTTTATTACAAAGGCAAAGTTCCTTTTTGCTCTTGGGCTAAAACAGCGCAAAGATTAAGAGAACACGCGCCAAATTGGTTTTTTGCTTTAGAACCTGACCAAAACGGCCAAATTGTTTGGATGGCTCCTGATAATACAGGCTATTTGATGGGCTATTTTCAAAACATCGAAACAGGAATCAAATTACCTCTGTATGTTTACTCAATAACTAATAATTTTCAGAAAGGTATTCAATACGATAAAATCTCAACAACTGATATTCAAAAAGCGCATCGAAGATGCCTTTGCGCTTGCGCCTGTTATTCTTTCGGCGATGCCTTTGAATTATGGGCGGGTCTTGAAGTAAAAGAAGCAAAGAAAGAAGAAGAAGCTGAAAAGCCGCCAGAAAAAGACAACGTGACTAGAACTCCGACAAAACCGAATCAAGAACCCGATAAAGATTATTTAATACCAAAAGCAATAAATCCTGATGCAAGGGATTTGATCTGTCAGGATATACGCGATTCAGGCCATCAGGAACAAATCTTGAAAGAATTTAAAGAACACTTTAAATTGAAAGTTAAACAAGTACGTCCTGAAAATATTACATTATCTGAACACGGCAGATTTTTGCGCCAAGCTGTTGAAAAGTATAAAGATGATTAATGACCGAAGAACAGGCCACAAAATCAGGCGAAGAAGTTCTTGCGCAACTTCGATCACGCCGCAATTCTTATTACAACCGCAACAAATTTTATTTCAGAACCGATGATACGCAAGCCACCCTAATTCGTAAATACTGCGCGAAAAACAAAATTTCGCTTACACAATTATTCGATCAACTTTTAACAAATTTTTTTAATCATGCCTGAATCATTTCAACCCGCCCTTCCTTATCCAATCAAGTTTTCAACAAGTGAAAACGATTATGAAGATCAAGAAAAATTTCCGCAAAAGTTTTCTATGTTTATTCCCTCTGAATCTGTTACAGCCTTTTGCTCTGAACTTATGAAAATGGTAGATACTAAGCAGAAAAAAGGTAAAGTTTGGGATTATGCGACAAGTAAAGAAGTAGAAGTTGATGGTGTTTACATCAATGCAAAAGCGAAAGAAGGCAGATATGGAATATTTGGAAATATAAATTTAAACTTTATTAAAAATTCAGAAGCAAAAATTACATTTAACGAGGAGGATGAAATTCCTTTTTAATTCTTGAATTATTATTTTTTTCTTTTTTAAGGCTTATTTTTATTAGTTCTGTTTCGAGATCGCCAATCTTTGCAATGCAATTTTTGATGATCTCGTCTTTTTGCCAATTTTGCCGTTGATAATTTACAGCAACATCAAGCAAATAATCAAAGTCAGTAATTTCGGCCAACATCCGCGCCTGAATCTCAAGATAAAGTTGATCTTCAAGCGTTTCTGTTATGGTTAGCCAATCATCCCAAGGCATAGCAAGAAATCCTCCTATATTGGGTATAGGCTTACTTTTGGGGAATTAGTAAGCCTATATTTTGCAGAGAAGGCATCGACCACCGAATGCCTTATCCTTAACATAACTTAAAGTTATGTTACAGGCCATAACTTTTCCTTAACCAAGGCAACAATTTCATTATCAATGTCTGTCTCCGTGGAGTCAGCATAGTCTTGAAGCAAGCCAATCACAAGCGATTTTACCGCATTGGATTTGACGAAGAACTTCAGTATTGGCTTGATAAATCTAATCATGTTTTTGTAATATATTCTTCCCAACTGTAGACAAGTTTGCTAGTTTTAGCAAAAAGCCTTAATTATGGAAGAAAAAGAAGAAAAAGAAGGTTTTGATTGGGGCGATCTGTTTGGTCATGCTGTCCGATTTTTAATTTTGACTTGGAGTTTATCAATGATGACTCTTGGATATATGGGTAAGGTAAGAATTGATGGAGCGTTTACCGCTGGACTCGTAAGTGGGGTGCTAGGTTCGTACGGCATTTCCGTGGGAAACAAGAAAAATGGCAATTCGCCTAAAATAGTGGATAATAGTAAAAACAAGGTAGGTATTAAATGAAAAAATTATTTTTTGTTTTATTTTTGTTTCCTTTGCCCTTACAGGCAGGCTATGTCCACAAAATAACGGCATCGGCTCAAGGTGTGGTTGATGGTAGCTATTCGCAGGCAAAACGCATTGGTTCGACCTATTCAATGAGTTCGACAGGAATTACCGCGGGAACAATGGGGCATCTTGATTCGCCCGCGTTAGATAATAGTTCGGTATTGACAGGCGTGGCCGCGACACACGGAACGGGAAGCTACACACAAACCACGGCAGGGGCGGCAACAAGTTTTTCAGAATCATTTATTCAAGGGGATGCGGTAGTAACAACAGCAAGTGTTTCTTCTGGCGTTGTTTCTTCTTTACCAGTAACAGGCGACACAATCACATATTCAGGCGGGTCTAGTTCAGGGCAATCAATAGGAATAACTTCTGTTGCGGGCGGAACTATAACATTAAGCCCCGGTGCAGCGGGTTCGAGCGTAACAGGTTCAATAACAAGTTCTATCGAAATCGAATAATGCGGCGCTTATTTATAAGCCTTTTTTTATTATCAAGTTCGCCCTGTTTTGCTATTCCCGTAATTCCAAATTTTTCTGCGGGGTCGAGCATATCACGAACAACAAGTTCACAATCAACACGGGAAATAATTCAGTCGTATTCTTATTCCACAGGGTATCAATACACATCTGGGGGTTCTAACATCGAAGCGGTCACGGCAGGCGGAACAATCAGCCCTGAAGCGATTGCAGGGGCAACACAAACAATTAACGGCGTTACGTCAACAACAACAGGAATAAATTTATCTACTAAACCCAAATGGAAGCAAACAACGGCAGGCGCGGCGACACAATATCACGAATCGTATATTGGGCCGGGGCTAAATTCTTATGTCCATATAGACCGCACAATTGAAGTCCAATCTGTAACGGAATCAACGTCCACGTTTACCCAATGATAAAAAAATTTAAGATAGCAGGCGCAATATTATTTTTTACTGTCCAGTTTCCAAGTTATGCCAACACCAACATGACAAATAATCCGGTATCAAATTCGTCTGGAAGCGTTACCAATTTGGGGGTAATGAATATGCCGACAAGACAATTTCAAAATCAGGTCGGCGGTCAAACTGTAGTCTGTCAATCTGATACATTAGTCATCCAACCTTTTGTCACTTCATCGGCTTCATTCACAAAACCATATCAGGACTTTTATCTTGACCCCATATATTCAGTAAAAGATACAGAAGGCGCGACAGATGCAAACGGCGTGACAATAGGCGATGGCGACCCTGACAACCCCGGCCAAATTATCGGATATAAAACAATAAGAACAGCGCAAAAAGATACATATAATATTTCGCCGGGAATCAGTTTATCTTGGAATATTTCACTTGATCGAAAAGCGGTAAGGTTATGCCGCGAGGCGCAACAAAGACAATCAGATTTAATACAGGCAAGAATAAACGATAATATGTACGCGCTAGAACTTGGACGTTTGAAAACGTGCGGCGATCTTTTATCCAAGGGTTATAATTTCAAAAAATCGTCTAAATATTATAAATTATGCGAAGATGTCCAATTAACAAACCCAAGCAATACTTTAATTAATCATCAACATTCTTTGAAAGAAGTTTCTGTTTCTTCAAACGAGAAGAAGAACTAAATTTTGTACCTGATTTTTTTCCGATTAGTTTTTTTGCCCGATTTATTATTTGCTTAAATATTGGCTTAAGTAGTCTAGTCAAAAAAGGGGTAGCAGTTGCGGCGGATGTTGCGACAATAGTTACCACTAAGGTCGTTGCGACTACAGATGACGAGGGAAGGTATTTATCGACAAAATCAGTTTTCGCCCAAATCTCGACACATTTTCCATCTATAACTTCAAACCCGACAACTTTTTCTTGCGCTTCTGCATTTCTTACATCGTTCAGCCTGAATTGTTGGTCTTTAGCAGGGCAATCAATTTCTTTTTCTTGAATTACATTATTATTATTATTTTCTTTTGTTTTTGGAATTTCTGGCGTTTTTATTTCTGGTATTTCTGGCGCTTCTGTTTTAGTGTTCTGTTTCGGTGTAATGATTTTTGCAGATGGCGAATAATCAGGCGCAAAATAAAATGGCGCGGTGTGATCGCATAAAGCAACATTTCCATCGGGGTCATTATTGAAATGATCTTTTCCTCCCGTCAGAGAATCGCGTACAACAGCGCAAGGCGCATCAATGACAGGAACGCCCATATCAATAGAAACAGGCGTATCAAGGACGATAGGCGGTTCAATATGGATAGGTTCTGGAATATGTATGTTGGGAATATTTATTTCTGGTATTTCCAAAATTTAAAATGGAATTACGTTGCCTGTTGATTTTGGTAGTTTTGGAACTTCTGGTAAAGGTATTTTATCAATAACTTGTTGAATCATTTTTTCTTTAAAATCATCGCTTGTTACCATCATGTAACCATAGACGCCTGCGCCCAACATTGACGCGCTGATTATAAAACTTAAAATAGATAATATCTGAGAAATTTTTGCCATGATCCGAGAAGCTTTTTTAAGAGCATTAGTACCTGTCACAATTATAACCTTCTGCGGAATCTGTGCATTAGCGCCCCTTTATGTAGGGCTGTCAATAATTTCTACCAAGGTACACCAGAACTCACAGTAGGACTTTTTGATTCTGTAATCTGTGCAGAAATACGTTCTTCAATAGCTGTTACTTCATCAGAACCTAGTGCAGCTTTAGCCCATGCAATAGCATTATCTTTTGTAATGTCTTTATAAGCAGTAAATGATCCAGAATTAGCTTCAGAAAGTCCTATAGAGCCATAAGCAGAGCCTGTATGAACTACAGCGGAATCGCCACTCCCAACAGTTTCAGAATCACTAGCAGTCCAATGAACAGTAGTTACAACATCAGATAAACTTCCTACAGTTTTTGTTGCATCTAAAGCAGCAACGCCCCAAGTTACAGCCACTATTCAACTACCTCCGTTTTGATTTCAGTTGTCATTTCATTTTGTCCTTCAAGTTCTTTTATTCTTTCAGAACAAGAAAAAGCTTTCATTTTTAAACTATCACGAGCTAAATTAAATTCTTTAATTTTGTCTTGAATTTTGTTAAATTCATCAACCGCTACTTGTAGTTCAAGTTTTAGTTGGTCAATACGTTTTTGATCTTTTGACATGATTAAATTGATGATTTTGTTGCTATAAGTTGTGCTTTATAAGAATCTTTCACAGATTGTGTCCAGACAGTATTACAAATTGCTTGAACCTCAGTTGGCTCTGATGAAATGTCTGTATCAACTAAATTATCTGAAGCATCTAATGCACCACAATTTAAAAAATATCTTTCAAATGATCTTGAAAGTTCTGTTCCATCTTTTTTTATAACGTGTGCCTTTCGTACTTGCACAGTTTTATATGTCCCGACAATTTCTATTTTGTCGTATTCGATTGTTTCGGTCAATGCCATTAGGATTAATCTCCGATTAAAACAGGTTTAGGCTTAGTTTTAAGACTTAGCTCGGTCTAACCAACACTATCTGCAATATAAGTTAAATCAAATCTACCAGTATTACTTGCAACTTGGCTTTGAATAACACCACTATTAGAGCTATTTCTTAAAATAATATTTCCAGACGATGATTCAATACCTAAAAATACAACACCCTGACCAAAATTGTTTTCTTTAAATACACCACCCATACCTGAGTTAACTCCGCCTGTATTTGGTGCAAAAGGTAGACCACTCATTTCAACAGCTACAGAAGGATTATTTGCAGTTCCAAAAGTTAATCTTCCGCAACAGTAGACAAATCTTCCAATTCTTGTATATGACATTTCATTGTTAGTTACAGTTTGTGCAGATACCGCAAAGCTGAATGAGCCTTCTTCATAATTATCTAACAGTTCACTCGACATAGAAGCGCCACCGCCACTAGCATTAGAAGTTGCACTAAAGTCAATACCATGACCACTTGTTCCGATAACTAAATCTCCATCTTTAATTTCTACGTTTTTATTTGGATTTATATTCATTACATGAATCAATGACAAATCTGCATCAGCACCAGATGTGTTTTGTGCAGAAGTATAAAAATCTATATTTCCATCATTTAAATAAACTAAATTAGCGTGTCCATTAGCAAGAAATTTATTACCAGAACCAGTAGCATAATAATTTACTGCAAGTCCACCTCTATCTTCATCTCCACTACCTCTACCAAAAATACAAGCACCTGTACCTAGCTGAAATGCCCTGTAGTCTCCATTTGAAGGCCAACCATCATCAGGAGTTACACCTAATCCCATGTGTCCATTCTTATCTATTCTGAGACGTTCTGTAGAAGAGGCAGCACCATCAGCTGTTGTGCTGAATATTAAACGCCCGGGCATATCATTACTTCCGGGCGTACCATCTACTGCTGCAGAAATTGAAGCACCTTTTGATATTAAATCTGTTCCATCATCACCAGCAAAAAGAATAGTGCCTAAATCATCATTTATTTGAACTATGGTGTTTGAGCCAGCACTTCCTGCTCTTGACTTTGCTAAATTTAAAAAAGGCCCGGAACTACTGTTTACAAATCTTACACCACCAAAAACAGGGGCATTTGTTGATGATACTTGTAATGGTAGAGAGTCTCCTGATCCTATTGATAAACTTGAACTGTGACCTATAAGCAACCTTTGGGACGAATCAAACCTACCTGCCTCTGTTCCGCCTGAAGCAAACACTAAACTCAATCCTGATTGAGCTTGTACAAAAGTATTTTCACTACTTAGATAGAAAAAACCTTTATCAACACCACCTTTTGATAAGGCAAGAAGACCACCATTTGTTGCGTGATTTATTGATAAAGATGTATATCCTGAGTTATTACTTGGGCTTGAAGTACCTATACCAATATTATTATTACTAGCATCAACATAAAATAAATTAGCTTCTGTATCGCCTTCAATTCTAAAATCTACATCTGCGCCATCTTCATTAAATATAGTTGTAGCGCCTAGTTCCATTCTTTCAACACCGCCAGTTGCCACGTTAAAAGTATCAGCGGCAGAACTAAAAATTCCTGTATTTAAATCATCCCTAAAAGCAAGACCCGGCGTACTTGCAGAGCCATCTTCAAGAGTTAAGGTTCCGTCAAGCTGTAAAAGTTCAATCCATCCATCATTTGCGCTGTTTCGTATTTTTAAAATTCCTGTTGTAGTATCAGCCCACCACATATAAGCGTATTTTGTCGAAGGCTCTGAAGAACTTGAATTATTACTTACAATCGCAGCTAAAGCATTGTTTATATCAGCCCTGACATTAGCTCCTGTCGAGTTGTCTATAACATAATCATGCGTTGCCATTGTGACTCTATTTTTTCTTTAAGGTTATCATAATTTTAAGAACCGCGCCCAAAACCAACAGCTGTATATCTAAAATTCCTATCAACAAAACTTGACCCGTTTTTAATATCTATTGAAAAACCTGTTCCAGAAATATTTGACAACAAGAAAGTATCTCCCGCCTGTGCGTTTTCTATTGAAATTCCTATTGATGGCAAAGCGGAACCCGCTGAAATATTTGTTCCACTACTGCCCGTGAAGAACGAATTTTCAAAAACGACCGCCTTTTGTGAAGTACCTGAAGCAATTACAGCCGTGCGGTTTTCTGTTCTCCTTTCTAGTTCTGCGCTATATCCTAATTGGTCAATTTCTATTGATTGAGCGGGGTCATTTGATGTCATTTCACATTTAAACCTAAAACCACGCCCGATAAATGTTCCATTTGCAAAAGTATTGTATGCGGTAAAATCTGCGCCAAAAGTACAATTTCCGCTTGTATTTAATGAAGTTGCAGAAGTTAAAACAAAACTGTTTGCATCAGGAACAGATTGAATTTGATATTCGCCATCGACCCCTGATCCGCTTGTAAAGTCAACAACAACAAAACTTCCCGCTTCATAACCATGAGAACTTTTTGTAATTGTTATTGTTGTACCTGAACCGCCTGAACCATCGTTGATTGTATAAGTTCCAGAGGTTGAAACGTTAGGGTCGCTGTCTGTCTGGCTGACAAGTAATTTTGCGTTAACATCAAACGCTGTCGCGGAATCTACGTCTGTCCATGTGTCGATATTTCCTGTCCTACTATCAAACAAATCATTTGGATAAAAACCTTGTGTCACAAAATGTCGTTTCAATATCAAAGGTTGTTTTCCGCCTAAATCTAATTTATTTGCAAATTCATATGAACCAGAAGAAGCAACATCGCCAGAAAAATCAAAATCTGAAAGTTGGTCAACATCTGCAACAGTATCAAATAAAACTGTTGAGTCTAAAACGAGACCATTAACATCATCACTAAAAAAAGCATTTACTTTTGTGCCTGTAAAAGGCGGCGAATCTGTATCTTCTCTATCTGAAAAAACTATCAGTTTTGGTAAAGGGTCAGGCGTTGTAACAATTACAGATGTTTCTCCTTCACTTAATCTCCCGCCATCATCGCGAAACTTAAGAATATATTCGCCGGTTAAGGCGGGAACAAGTGTTTCTCCAATACTTCCCGGTAAAGCGGGCAAAAGGTCAACTGAATTTGTAAACGTGCCGGTTCCATTCGTCAGATTAGAATGCCTGACTATTAGGTTGCCTCCGTGGGTTACATCAATATCCGTTGCCTTGTCAAAACGTAGCCTTACAAACTGATCTGAAACAGGTTCAACAACTAAATTTGTGACATCTTGCGGTCTTGCTGTTTTACCGACAGCATTAAATGTTAAATTGTTTGAAGTTGCAGAAAGTTGCGCGTTGATGTTGTAACTAAAAACTTGAATTTCATAAGTTCCAAGTTGACTATTAATAATTTCAAAATCAGGACTTGAAACTTTTGTTGAAACAAAATTTCCATTATTAAAACGATAATTAACTTGATATTCGACAACGCCTGTTATTGGTTGCCAACTGATAATTATTTTTGAGACAGCCTGATTATTTATCGGAACGATTTTTTCTACCGCTGAAAGGTTAGAAGGCGGCGGCTTAAGTTCATTTAAGATCGAAACATTTCTTTCAGGTAAAGATGCCCCATCCTCAATAAATTCGTATTTAGTATCAATATACGACAAAGCTGTAATCGTATAATTAATAGAATCTGTTTCTTCAACTGTAATTACTCTAAATTTTTGTGATTGGACTGTTGAATTTTGAATTAAATATATTGTGTTTGGATTTGGGGTTTGACCAAATGCAGCCGAAACAGTAATAACACCATTTGATATTGATGCAATATCTTTTGTCTCAACTGTGCCATCAGGCAAAATTAAAGATAAAGTCGGGCTGTTTGTTGTCGGTAAATCTGTATTTTCTGTATCGTCAACTGTAACAACTGTTGTTGAAGTAACGCTTTTTAATCTTCCTGAACGTCTTACACCCGCACGAACAGGGTCATTGATCTCGATAACAGCGCCCGGCCTAACCATCAAACCGCCTTCCATTGATGTAGTAAATGTCACTAGCTCACTTTCATTTGCTTCTGAAAATGCAATCGCCTTTGCCAATCTTTGCGCCTGACCCCGTGATGTACACGCAAAACCTTTTACCTGTTTTACAACAGTTCCAATTTTTGCTGATAAAGTAGTATTTTCAAAAACCTCAAAATCAATGTCTTGAGAATCCATGTTGTAATAAGATACAGAAATTACAGAATGTCTTTGTTTTAGACTTGAACCAGAATAATTGAATCCATCACTTGAAATATTGGCAAGTGAAAAAAGGAACGAAGAATCTTTCGGCGAATCTTGGGCTAACAATATAGAACCAGTTGACCATATCGGCATACAGCGCATAACGCCCGCAAGTTCATTTATCAAATCAAATGCGGAGCTTGAAGATTGAATATTTACGTTACATGAGAAGCGCGCCTCCTGACCGCCAAAGCCATCATCAACAAGAGTATTTGCAAATTTTGATGCGGTTACAAAGGAAAATAAATCAAGGTTTGAATCTGCAATATGCGTTCCGAATCCGTACCTCTCAGTCGTTAGAAGATCAAGCAAAATCATCGCAGGGCAACTTGTCCAAACCGCTGAACCCATAACGCCATTAAAAATATATCCGTCAGGATAAACAATCCGGCCTGTTGCAGAATCAACAGTTGGCGTTCCTGAACTTGAAGCACCAGCGCCCGGAATCCTTACTTTGATACCGCGAATACGGAATTTCCGGCGGGGAATCGAACTGAACTGTTGAGAGTCAAGCCTTATTGCGTTATATGCTGAGTTCGCATAAGTACTTGCATCGTCAATAATTTCAGCAAAACTTGTAAATTGAAAAGAGTCTACTAAAGAAGTATCTGTTGAATCTGCCGTAACTCTAATAACTCTTATATCAACGGGGAAAGAACCTGTTATTTTGATTGAATAATCTTTTTGATATGCGTCAGCGGTTCGACCTGTAATTGTATCTTCTATAACATCTGTAAAACCTCCCGAATTGTATTGAACAGCAACTTTAAGTTGAACTGTTGAACCGAGAAGATCGCCTTCGTTTGTTGCTTTTTGTATTTGTGGAAATGTAATTGATACTTTTATACGATCAACATTTGTATTTGTAATTTGTCTTGTAACTGGCGTATCTGCTGTAACTGTAACCCCGACAGGAGTTATTGAAGAAGAACTTTCAATACCATCAATTTTTGTCTGGTTTGCAGTTCCGAAACGTGGCGTAAAAGTAACATTTTGAAAATTAAAATCGACATCTTGTGGACTTGAAGAAGATGCTGTTGCTTTTAAAACAGGGGTATCGTTTAAAAAAACATCTTTTAAATATGCGTTGTTATATGCTGTTGAAGTGCGATCTGTTATACCTTCCTTTGAAGCCGTTGCAGAGCCTTCAATTTCTCCCTCTGATATAAGGTCAAGAAAAGTTGCAAACTGTTTACTGTGAAGAGTATCAGGATCTCTAGTCGGTTGGGGAGGGGGCGGCGGCGAACCTCCACCACCTGAACCGCGTATGATTTTTCTTTTATCGGTCATGCCTGAACTTGCTCCGTATCAACACCACCAGAAATAACAACTGAACCTGTAAATATTTCTCCATATACAATCGGAACTGGTGTTCCGGCTCTGCTAGTCTGTTGCGTTCCTGAGAAGCTAAACGACAAACGAGGGTCTTGTTCACTTGAAAATTCAGGCGTTTTTGGAACAGGAAACAGCATTCCACTTACGCCACTTAAAACCATACTTGCGCCAATTAGACCAAGAGCCGCAGAACCATAAGCCCCTGCCGCATATAAACCTGTTGCACCCATTAAACCACCTCCACCCGCTAAACCCGCGCCAGAACCGCCCGCAAAAAGCCCTGCGCCCATCGGCGTAAATGATAAACCAATCAAGGCCACTCCAAGTAACACCTTTCCGAAATTACCCCCCGAACCTGAAATAACAGGTACAAAAGAAATATCTGATTTACCAATAGGATTGTGAAGCTCGTCTTGACCAATTTCGTCATCATTAGCAATAACCTTATAATATCTATTTGCCATATGATTTTCCAGTTGCGGAAAATTATTTATTAAAAAACTAACAGCTTGAGCAACATTAGAAACATTTATATCTTTAAATTCTTTATGACCGACTTGTTTTGCCAGTTCTCCATATAACTTAATTTTACGAAGCATAACGCAACCTCATTCCTGTGCATTTTAACAACCAAGGGTTGTATGGCTCTCTACAAGATAGTCTATCTCTTAAATGATGTATTACATCGCCATCTACAAAAATCGCCACATGATTCAACCCGACAGCCCCAATTGACATAAATAATAAATCGTCATTTTTTAATTTTTCATCATTTTTTAATTCAACAAATCCTGTTTCTTTTGCGCATCTTTCAAACATTGGGTCATCTTGAAACTTTTCAGGCGTTGTTGGCCTTTCCCAATCTCTCAATTCTATATTTAATTTTTCTTTGTAATATCTACGAACAAGTGACCAACAATCAGAAACACCCCAAACCCAAGGCAAACCGATCATATCTGGTTCATATCCTGAAGGCGCATATTCGCCCCACGTTTCTGTTTTAGGGTTAACAATATACCAAGGCAAGTTTGATTGCTCACAACTTATTTTATCGGCTTCTGAAGCAACAGGCGGCGTTGTTGGATGCGAATGAACTATTCCAATAATTTCTCCGAGAGAATCTCCCGCAACAAAATCTTCTGGATTCATTATGAAACATTGATGCGAAGTAATTGCTAAATTTTGACAAGGAAAATATTTTTCTTTCCCGCGAATATTTAACAAAAGCCCGCAAGATTCTTTCGGGTCTTGTTGTTTGGCATGAAGCAACGCGTCAGCCTTCCAAGTCATCCTGTAATCAATCCAATACTAGGAAATTCTGCGCGGGTACATTGACGTTTTGGCGCTCGAACTCCCGCCATGTCAAAAACTGCCGCAAGTTCAAAAGATACAACAGTTCTATTTTCTGCCGCTTTTCTATCAATGATATAAATTTCTTGCGGATATTCTGCCGTGTTATCTGGGGTTCCATAAGGGTTTACATTGCTTGGAAAATTAGCGGCATCAATAAACCTTGCCTGTGTTCTTATTCTTTTGACAGTTGCGCCTGTCAAATCGTTTCCTGTTGTAACAGCATTTACTGTAAGAAGTATTGCTGAAAGTGTTCCAAGAGCATTTGAAAAAGTAAGTGTCGGGCGTGGAAGTTGGCCTTTACCATATTGAAAGCCTTCAGCCTGAACAGGAAATCTTGTGTAAGCGTTACCCTGCCAAATTATTTCGCCATTATCTTTCAAGCTTGTTCCCGCATGAAAACGATATGTTGTTGTAGCGCCATGTAATGAATTATCAAGTGTCAAAGTAAAAAGTTCAATAACTGCTGACGGATTGACTTTTTGTAAATCACTTACAATTTTAGTTGAACTCACGGCTCGAATACCTGTCTGAATGTAGCGCTAATTGATGCCCTGTTATTGTAAGGAATACTTTTGTTCCAACCTTCGCAAACAAATAATTTTGCACCTGAAAGAGTAATCGAAACATTTCCGCTATTAGTTCCGCTTGAAGCCGCTGTAACTGTAAATGTATTTGCATCAACCGCTGTTGCAACTGTAAAAGAACCATCGGTTGCAGAACCCGTTGTGTAGTCAATTGTCAAAACATCGCCTATTGCAACGCCATGATTTGAAATTGTAATTGTTACTGTTGTTCCTGATTGTGAATATGTTCCTGTTTTTGTAAATCCTTCGCCGGGCGGTGTAAACGTAAAACTTTCTTGATCGTTTGCGCGGCTATCAAGAAACGCTTCGACAACATCTGATTCTGTTTCGCTTAATTCAAAATTAACATTATAGACTTTCGGGTTTTGATTGCTTGCTAGTCCAAAAAATATTCTTTGTTCAAATCCATCTGCAAATCTTACTGTGCGAACAGCGGGTGCAGATTTTTTTGAAAAACCTTGATAAGTTGGGTTGATAGAAGGAAAGGTTGCCATTTTATGTTGCTAATAAACCTCCCGGCCTTTTTTGTTTAATTAATTCTGATTGTATCGCTGAAGCAAGAGCAACGCCAAGTTCTTTACCGCGATTTTCATTTGCATCTGATTGCATACCATCAGCCGAAACATTTACATTTATATTAATATCGCCACTTCCTCGACCAAGCATACTATTTGGTGTGACAAATCCACCTTTAGCTGGCGTAAATAGCTCCGGCCCTTTTTCTCCAACGAGTGAAGCTCTACCGCCGGGAATATAACCACCATTTGCGGCTGTCATAATTGGGGAAGCGGGTAAAGCGCCAGTTTTACCACCGCCACCAAATATCCCGCCAAAAACATTCCCTACAAGGGTATTTATTCCAAGCCTTAACAAAGACGTTGCAAGATCGTTTACAATCGCTCTTGCCGCTTGCCCTAAGGTTTGAGTTCCTTGAATAGCACCAACCAAAGCATCAGTAATCCCTGTTGTGATGTCAGTCCCTATTTGTTTGAAAGCATCATTCAATTTTTTTGCTTCTTCTGTATTTTGTTTAATGTGTAAACCTCTTAACCTTTCTTGAGTATTTATGTCTTGTAATGTTTTAAGTTCTTTAAGTTTTTCTCCCTCAAATTGTGCTTCGAGTTCTCTAATTGCTAATTCATGCTCCTTTCTAATCCTTGCTTCTTCTGTAAGTTCTTTTGAAACAGTATTGTTTTTCTGTAAAGAAGCATTTGAATCCGTCAAATTTTTCTTAATAATTTCAAATTCTTTGCTTAAATCTCTAAGTTTTGCATCTTCTAAACTTAGTTTTAATTTTTCAACTTCTTCATTAGCTTTTACAATATCTCTTTCAATAGCAAGTTTTCTTCCGCGATCACTTCTGTTTGTTCCTAGACCTTGAAGACTTTTTTCTAATTTTTTGATTTTTTCTTCAGTTTCTTCAATATTTCTTGTTATTTCTCCCGCGCTTCCTTGTTGTAAAAGATCATTAAATTCTTTTTGTTCTGCATTTGCTTTCATCAAAGCGGCGGCAACAAAACCTAGTCCAATAACCAAAAGACCGATTCCAGTTTTTGCAATGGCAATTTTGAATGCGGTAGCCGCGGCGGTAGCTGTAGCAAATCCCGCTGAAGTCGCCGCAAGTGTAGCTTTATAAGCAACAAGACTTCCAAGTGATACTCTTGACGCAACAGTTATTCCAATAAATCCCGCTTTCAATGCCGTTATTTGTGCCGCAACAATAGGAACAACAACTGAGATTCCTTTTATAGCCGCCGCAATTCCAATAAATGTAAATGTAACTGTTCCCGCTTCACTATCAACAAAGCTGACAACTCCTTCAATTAATGCTGTCAAACCTTTAGTTGCTTTTAAAACTACGGGTAATAATTTATCGCCAAGTGTTAATTGAAGTTCAAGAACAGCGTTGTTGAATGATTTAAATACTTCTGCGGGCGAAGCGTCCATGATTGCACCAATTTTGTCTGCGCCTTCATCCGCTGATTTTGCTAAAGCTCTCAAAATGATGTCAGATTTGAGCAATCCTTTTGACGCAAAATCTTTTAATTTACCTGAAGCAATTCCAGTTTCGTCTGATATGGCTTTTAGTAGTTGTGGAACTTGTTCTGCGATACTTCTAAATTCATCCCCTTGTAGACGCCCAGAACCTAAACCTTGTGCAAGCTGTGTGAACGCCGCGCTTGCTTCTGTTGCGTTTAATCCCGCTAATTTTGCAATCGTGTTAAAACCTATAAAAGTAGTTTCAATATCTTTTAATCCGATACCTAGCGGCCTTAATCTTGCAAAAATATCTGTTACGCCTTTTGTTGCTTCAACTATTGATAAATTAAATCTATCTTGCGCCTTTCTTACTAATTCTTGCGCCCCTGCAAATTCGCCAAATTCTGACGTCAAAACTTTCATTCTAAGCTGTAAAGCCTGAAAATCTGAAGCTGTTGTTACAGCCTGTCTTGCAACAGCGGTTAAAGCAACGCCCGCAAATGCGGCCTTAAGTTTTCCTAAATTATTCTGTAACCCTGTCGATTGCGCCTGTACGCCTTTTAATGCTCTTGTGGCTTGCGAAGCATCAACTGTAAGTTTTACATTAGCCTGTGCCACAAATCAACAAAACCTTTTCTTATATATTACCTTTTATTTGCTCTTTGACGATTTATTTCTCTTTTTTCTCTTTCATTCTTAACTTCATAATAAGCCGCCCAAAAAATCAGTTCTTCTTCTGTAATCAAAGAACGTAATTCTTGTAAAGTTTTTCCTAGTTCTGTTGCGAGAAAAAATTCAAAATTTATCCAATTATCTCGCGATATTATTTTTTTGCTGTATCAACATCTAATTTTATATCAAACATAAATAATTCGATTTCGTTCAACACACTTTCTGGAAGTTCTCTTTGTAGGTTTGGCGCGTCTGCGGGGCTAAATGCTTTTGAGCCATCTTCATTTTCTGCGTTTTTGCAAAGAAGATAAGTTGATATTGTCAAAGCATCATCTGTATTTGCGGCGGCTTGAGCGCGAACACGATCATCCCTTGTTAAAGGTTTAAAGTATAAGTTAGCCTTTACAACGCCGTTAGCGTCTTTAAATTCATATTTTCTTCTGGCTGTCATCTGATCTTTGTAAGATTCAGTTAACAGGTCAATAGTTCTTTTTTGCATTGGTTGATTAGTTGACTAATAAACTCAATGTATCAGATAGCGCTTGTTATGGTACCGCTTGTTATAAAACTGATATTTATTACTTGAACTTCGCCAAGTGTTGCGCCATATTCTGCGTTTGTAATAATTCCCGCAAAGCTAATTTTTTTGGCTGAAGTTGATGAATCAGGAAATAATTCAAATAATGCGTCAGCGTTGTCGCCTGTTGTTAATACATCATCAATAAATGTTGTATAGCCTGCACCTGTTTCTGATGGATTGTAAAGAAGTTCCGCTGAACCCTCGCCTGCTATCAAACCGCCGATATTTGATTTAAATGTATCGCCCTGTTTTGTTGTTTCCATCGTGTCTTTTGTTATAGACAAAGACCAAGCTCTTGTTTGTCCAACGTCAGCTTCGGTGCCGCCCGCATTTTCAAACATAATTTTTCCAACATCGCCTTTGATAGCCATAACAAAAAAAGAATCTATTTATAAATATATTAACTCTTATTTGATTTTTTTACATCTTTTTTTAATTTTTCTTGAGTTTCCATATATCGCCTGCAACGTCCATCCCAATAAGCGGGGTCACGGCGACCTTTTACAGCTTCGATTGCATCAAGCATTTTTTCTGTAATTTCCATTAAAGTTCCTCAAAAATTTCAAAGGTCATTCGCAGTTGCGTTTGAAATTGACCTTCTGGATTTGGATTGTCTACGACCTCCGGCCCAATCGGGGCATCAAAGATCACATTAGAAACTGTAATTCGATTGTACAAATCACGCAACCTTTTGCCGATTGTATAGTTATCGCCTGAACCTATTCCCTGCGGCGTGAAGATATTAAAAACAACAATTCCATTTACGCGGTTCAATCCGTCCGCATTTCCTTGCGTAAGATAATTACTTTCGCCGAATGTTGTAAGGCATTGAACAAAGGTTGTCACGGCGCTACTATCAAACGACATATTATGAAAAACAACAGATATTGCGGGGCTACTGGCAAGTTCTGTTGCGACTCTAGCTTCAATTGTTGCTCTTACTGTATTCAAATCAATAGCGGCCATTATTTACCCCTTATTTGTTTGTAAAGGTCTTGAATTTCGTTTGCAAGTTCTTTTGCCAATAAATCAAGGTGTTTTGTTTTCAATCCTTGATTGCTCCTATATGTACCACCCCAAGACGGCGGCAAACTTGTTCCGAACATAACAGGTTCAGCGTATGGAACATTATTATGAATATGATATTTTTTTCTAAAATTTTCTTTTCCTAATTGATAATTTAAAGGCTTTGGCGGTCTTATAACAGTTCCTTTACCTGATGAACCATATTTGCCTTCTGGGGCGGGTGCGCCGCTTTCTGCGTTTTCTCCTATCTGCCAAGAAACAGCAAGCCTTCC